>OJJP01000005.1_pt1 | contig 250612 bp, 201 predicted proteins | sample 1596261 | NCBI WGS metagenome assembly OJJP01 (sample SAMEA4350154, study PRJEB24818) | metagenome | biome: human; feature: gut; material: faeces | place: Denmark | collected 2013-09
TACTCAACGTGAGCGGTGTTAATCGTGATGCCGCGGGCCTTTTCTTCCGGCGCCTTGTCGATTTCGTCATAACGCATCGCCTGCGCTTCGCCCTTCTGGGACAGCGTCATGGTGATGGCGGCGGTCAGGGTCGTCTTGCCATGGTCAACGTGACCGATGGTGCCGATGTTAACGTGGGGCTTTTTGCGCTCGTAACGTTCCTTAGCCATTGGGAAATTCCCTCCAATTTATTCGTTTCGTACCCTGCGGCGCGGCGGAATCCGCTTGGGCGCCGCAGGGAAAATCCTGTTTCAAAAGGTGATAGGCGAAAAATTACTTCTTCGCGCGTTCGCCGATGACCTTTTCCGCCACGGACTTCGGCACTTCCTCGTAGTGGTCGAACTGCATGGTGAACATGCCGCGGCCCTGCGTACGGGAACGAAGGTCAGTGGTGTAGCCGAACATTTCGCTCAGCGGGACATAGGCGTGGATAATCTGGTCGGGGCCGCGGGATTCCATGCCGTCCACACGACCGCGGCGGCTGGACACGTTGCCCATGACGTCGCCCATGTACTGTTCCGGCACGATAATCTCGACCTTCATCATCGGCTCCATCAGCACGGGATTCGCCTTCTCCAGTGCGGCCTTGAAAGCCATGGAGCCAGCGATTTCGTACGCCTGCGCAGAAGAGTCAACGTCGTGGTAAGAACCATCGACAACAGCCGCCTTGAAGTCAACAAGCTCGAAGCCTTCGTAGCCGCTCTTGGCCGCGCCCTGAATACCAGCGTCGATAGGCGCGATGAATTCCTTCGGAATCACGCCGCCGACGATGCGGGATTCAAATTCGTAGCCCTTGCCGGGTTCGTTCGGAGAAATCTCCACCCAGCAGTGACCATACTGGCCGTGACCACCGGTCTGACGGACGAAACGGCCTTCAGCCTTGACCGTCTTGCGGATGGTCGCCTTGTAGGTAACCTGGGGCTTGCCAACCGTCGCCTCGACCTTGAATTCGCGCAGCAGACGGTCAACGATGATTTCCAGATGCAGCTCGCCCATGCCGGCGATGATGGTCTGGCCCGTTTCCTGATTGGTGTAGGTCTTGAAAGTCGGGTCTTCTTCCGCCAGACGCAGCAGCGCCATGGTCATCTTGTCCTGACCAGCCTTGGTCTTGGGCTCGATGGCGACTTCAATAACCGGGTCAGGGAACTCCATGGACTCCAGAATAATCTGGTTGTTTTCATCGCACAGGGTGTCGCCGGTGGTGGTGTCCTTCAGACCCACAGCGCCGCCGATTTCGCCGGTGTAGATGCAGTCCACTTCTTCGCGGTGATTCGCGTGCATCATCATGATGCGGCTCATACGTTCGCGCTTCTGCTTGGTGGAGTTCATGACGTAGCTGCCAGCGGTCAGCGTGCCGGAGTAGACACGGAAGAACGCCAGCTTGCCGACGAACGGGTCAACCATGATCTTGAACGCCAGCGCGGAGAACGGCTCGCTGTCAGAGGGGTGACGAACCATTTCCTTTTCGGGGTCATGGGGGTCAGTACCCTTGATGGCGGGGATGTCCAGCGGGCTGGGCATGTACTCGACGATGTTGTCCAGCAGCGGCTGCACGCCCTTGTTGCGGTAAGAAGTGCCGCAGCAGACGGGGTTCATGGTGCAGTTGATGGTGGCCTTGCGGATGGCGTCCTTGATTTCTTCCTGGGTGAGTTCCTCGCCCTCGAAGAACTTTTCCATCAGCACTTCGTCGGTCTCGGCGACCTTCTCGACCATTTCGGCGTGATACTTCTCCGCCAGTTCCATCATGTCGGCAGGAATTTCTTCCTCGCGGACGTCCTTGCCTTCATCGTCGTAGTAGACCTCCGCCTTCATCTTCACAAGGTCGATGATGCCGCGGAAATCATTTTCAGCGCCGATGGGCAGCTGAATCGGAACTGCGTTGGAGTGCAGACGCTCCTTCATCATGTCCACCACGCGGAAGAAGTTCGCGCCGGTGATATCCATCTTGTTCACATACGCCATGCGCGGAACATGATAGGTTTCGGCCTGCTTCCACACGGTTTCGGACTGGGGCTCAACGCCGCCCTTGGCGCAGAAGACGCACACAGCGCCGTCCAGCACGCGCAGGGAACGTTCAACCTCAACGGTGAAGTCAACGTGACCGGGGGTGTCGATAATGTTAATACGATAGGTGCGATCCTTGTTGTTGGGGTCGCGGGGGTCGCGCCAGCGGCAGGTGGTGGCGGCGGAGGTGATGGTGATACCACGCTCCTGCTCCTGCACCATCCAGTCCATGGTGGCAGAGCCCTCATGGGTTTCACCGATGCGGTGCACACGACCGGTGTAGAACAGAATACGTTCCGTGGTGGTCGTCTTGCCGGCGTCGATGTGCGCCATGATACCAATGTTGCGCACCCGCTCAAGGGGATGACTGCGAGGCATATGGTTTGCTCCTTTCAGCAGCGCTGCAGCGGCATCGGGCGTATCAAGCGCTCATGCGGCAGCAGCAGGTTGGCGCATTACCAGCGATAGTGGGCGAAAGCCTTGTTCGCTTCGGCCATGCGGTGCATTTCTTCCTTGCGCTTCACAGCCGCGCCAGTGTTGTTGGCAGCGTCCATGATTTCAGCGGCAAGACGTTCCGCCATGGTCTTCTCGCCGCGCTTGCGGGAGAACATGACCAGCCAGCGCAGGGCCAGCGTCTGACGGCGTTCCGGACGGATTTCAATCGGGACCTGATAGGTCGCGCCACCAACACGGCGAGCCTTGACCTCCAGAGAGGGCGCAACGTTGGCCAGAGCAGCCTGGAACACTTCGTTGGCATCCTTGCCGGTCTTTTCCTTGATGGTATCGAAGGCTTCGTAGCACACGTTCTGAGCGACGCCACGCTTGCCGTCGAGCATGATCTGATTGATGAGCTTGGTCACAACCGTGGTCCCGTGTACGGGATCCGGCAGCACCTCGCGCTTGGGTACAAAACCGCGACGGGGCATAGTAAATACCTCCAATTAGACGTGATAGTCAGTCGTAAAGTGTGGATTGCGGAAGCATCCCCGGATGTGGGTCATCCTCTCCCAGTCGGAATGCGCGTCAGCATCGCGCGTCATCGGTCACGATTCAGGCCGACCCAGCCGCATCCGGCTTCTGTGCGGGCGTCTTCCCTGTTCCACAGGCAGGCGCTGGTGCGTCAAAAGCGGTTCTCCGGCTGACCGAAGGCTGCAAAAGGGATGTTGTGAAGCAGGCGGATGCTTACTTCTTCGGGCGCTTTGCGCCATAGAGGGAACGAGCCTGCATCCGCTTGGCCACACCGGCGGTATCCAGCGCGCCACGGATGATGTGATAACGAACGCCAGGCAGGTCGCGAACGCGGCCGCCGCGGATCAGCACAACGCTATGCTCCTGCAGGTTGTGACCGATGCCGGGGATGTAGCAGGTACCTTCGATGGAGTTCGTCAGACGAATACGGGCAATCTTACGAAGAGCGGAGTTCGGCTTCTTGGGCGTCATCGTCTTGACGCTCAGGCAAACGCCGCGCTTCTGAGGGCAGCCCTGAAGAATGGGCGCGGTAGACTTGTTCGTCGTCTTCTCGCGGCCCTTGCGAACCAGCTGATTGATCGTGGGCATGAGAGCACCTCCAAATTTATGTCCAAAAGTTCCGCAACCCTCGGAAACTGTTTGGCGAAAGGAATAGAATGAGGCTTACTTGAGGATCGCCGCAGCCGCGCAGGGAATGTCCAGCCCGCACGCCGCACCGAGCGCCTTCGTTTCATCCACGCGGCGAATCGGCACGCCCGCATCCTCGCAGGCGCGGGTCACCTTCTGGTAAAGGAAGGTGTCGATGTCGCGGGCGACGTACACCCGCTGGGCGGAACCGGCTTTCAGCGCACGCATGACCGCCTTGGTTCCAACTGCTTTTGAGACGGAATTTTTCAGGTCTTCCACGCTGAAATCCCTCCTGTTGCTGTTCTTGGCTGACCGCTCAATGCCGGCAGAAAAGCGCACCGAAAAGACACACTTTGCCGCAGCAAGCGCTCAACTCGTATATTGTAGCATTTTCACCTCGGCTTGTCAACTGGTTTTCGCGCCTCAAACCCTGTTTTTTGCAACGTTTTTTGCGATTTTGAGTTCCATATTCATGAACACGTTTTCGGGAGGGGACAAGCGCACAGCATCCGCTGTTTTTTCTTTCCTCGGTTCACCATGAAAGCGCTTTCCTGTTCATTCCCCAAACGGGCGGCACACGGCGGCTTTCTCCCGCAGAACACGATTCCCAAAAGAAAAAAGGCAGCCTGCGCCGCCTTTTGGGAGAGTCGTTTTTCCGTCGATTCGGCTGATTCCGTCAAAAAATGCCGACTGTCTCGCCGAATCGCTTCCATTATAATATGCGTCTATAATATGCGTCAATATTTCACATCCGACACAATGCGGTCGCACACCCACATCTCGCCGTCCGTCGTCAGATGGACGAATCCCGGCACTGTCCAGACCGTATCAAGCGCCGTCCGCCGGATGTACTTCTTGCCATCCGTCTCGCGCTGATTGCAGGTCACAATCGCCAGCTCCGGCGAAACCGCCGCGCGGTACTCCGGTGTCAGCGCCTGCAAGCCATGGTGCGGGTACTTCAGCACATCCGCCTTGAGCATCTCCGCGCCGACCTTCTCAATCAGCCCATTCTGCCCCTTCTGCTCCAAATCGGCGGAAAAGAGGATCTTCCGCTGCCCAAACGTCAGCATGATTTGCGCCGAGCGGTCGTTGAGGCGGGTGTACTCCGGCTTGTCCAGCATCCACACCTGCATCGTCGCCGTGCCAAGCGTCAGCGTGTCGCCATCGCCGAACGTCCGCACCGCCACACCCGCACGCTCCGCCGCCTTCATCGCGTTTGCGCAGTGCACTGTCTCCTCCGCCGGGAAGCAGAGCCAAAGTTCATCCACAGTAATTTCCTTAATTAATTCCGCAAATCCACCGATGTGGTCGGCGTGCGGATGGGTGTTGACGATTTTGTCCACATGGGTGATGCCCAGCTGCTTGAACATGTTCAGGATGCGCTGTGCCTGTCCAGACGTCGCGCAGTCGATGAGCATCGTCTCGCCGCCGCAGCGCAGAAACGCCGCGTCGCAGTCCAGAATCTGCGGGAAGATGATTTCCAGCAGGTCAGCGTCCTCCGCAAAGGCAAAATCCGCCGATACATCCGGCGCGTTGATACGGTTGATGACCGTCTTGTCCGCACCCTCGCCCGCCGCCGTCCCCAGCAGCATCAGCACCGTCAGCAGAAGTGTCGCCGCACGCCTGCCGAATCGTTTCCACCACGCCATCATTTCATACCTCCCGTGTCGTATTCCCATACATTCCCAGCAAAAAAGAGTGCACTTCCCCCTTGACATTCCGGGATATGTATGTTAGAATTTTAAATTGCATCAGTATCTTTGCATACTGTTGATTTTTCCTGCGCTTGTATTGTACACGGAAACGCGGAAAAATGCAAGCGGGAATTTTCGACTGCCATACATTTTCGCGCTTTTTCACCAAAATTCCTGCAAAGCGGTGAAAAAACGCACGTTTTCACCAAGCAGAGGATGCTGGTTTTGACTGATGAAGGGGTGATCATACATCATGGCGCATGAGGTTGCAATGGGTAAGCTCCGGAAACGCATGAGCTTCTCCCGCATCAACGAAGGTCTGGAAATGCCGGATCTGATCGAGGTGCAGAAGAGGTCGTATCAGCGGTTCCTCGAAACCGACCTGAAAGAGGTTCTGGCAGACGCCTCGCCCATCACCAACTACAACGGCAATCTGGAATTGACCTTCACGGATTATTCTCTGGGTGAGCCGAAGAACTCCGTGGAGCGCTGCCGCGAGCGGGATATGACCTACGCCGCGCCGCTGAACATTCACGTCCACCTGTACGACAGCGAGACTTCCGAAATCAAGGAAACCGATGTCTACATGGGCGATTTCCCCCTGATGACGGAAAACGGTACGTTCGTCATCAACGGTGCTGACCGTGTCATCGTCTCCCAGCTGGTTCGTTCGCCGGGCTGCTATTATACCCGCACGCTGGACAAAGCGGGTGTGCCGCTCTACTCCAGCCAGATTATCCCCAACCGCGGCGCGTGGCTGGAATACGAGACGGACTCCAATGACATCATCTGGGTTCGCCTTGACCGCGCCCGCAAGCTCTGCCTGACCACGCTCCTGCGCGCGCTGGGCTACGAAACGGACGACGACATCCGCAATCTGCTGGGCAACGACAAGCGGCTGGAAGCGACGATGGCGAAGGACACCACCGTGGCGGAAGCAAGCAAGGATCGCGGCGGCGCAGTGCGCACCCTGCGTGAACAGGCGCTGCTGATTATCTACAAGAAGCAGAAGCCGGACGAGCCCGAATCCGTCGAGAGCGCGACGAACATGTTCAAGTCGCTGTTCTACGATCCCAAGCGCTACGACGTCATGCGCGTGGGTCGCTACAAGTTCAATAAGAAGCTGTCCATTGCCACCCGCATCAACAAGCATATCATCGCTGAGGACATTATTGACCCCCGTACGGGCGAAGTGATGTTCCGCGCGGGTCAGGTGATTGACCTTGAAACCGCGCGCCGTGTGCAGAACGCCGGCGTCAACCGCGTTGTGGTGGACTGCGAAGGCGAAAAGCGCATCGTCATCGGCAACAACTTCGTGGATGCGGCGGAGTATCTGCCCTTTGACCCCAAGGAAGTCGGCATCCTCGAAATGGTGCACCTGCCCACTTTAAAGGCGATTATCGACGGCTTGGGCGAGGATGTGGAAGAAGAGCAGCTCAAGCAGGTGATCGCGGACAACGTGCAGCACCTTGTGCCCAAGCACATCACCGATGACGACATGGTGGCCTCCATCAGCTATCTGCTGGGTCTGCCCTACGGCATCGGCACGACGGACGACATTGACCACCTCGGCAACCGCCGCCTGCGCAGTGTCGGCGAACTGCTGCAGAACCAGTTCCGCACCGGTCTGAGCCGCATGGAGCGCAACGTTCGCGAGCGCATGAGCGCGCAGGACGGCTCGACCGACTATCAGCCCGATTCCCTGATTTCCATCCGTCCCGTGACGGCGGCGATTAAGGAATTCTTCGGTTCCTCCCAGCTGTCGCAGTTCATGGACCAGAACAATCCGCTGGCTGAATTGACCCACAAGCGCCGTTTGTCCGCTCTGGGCCCCGGCGGTCTGAACCGTGACCGCGCCTCCTTCGAGGTTCGCGACGTACACTACTCCCACTACTCCCGCATCTGCCCGATTGAAACGCCTGAAGGCCCGAACATCGGTCTGATCGGCTCTCTGGCGACCTACGCCCGCATCAACGAGTACGGCTTTATTGAAGCACCGTACCGCCGCGTGGACAAGGAGCATCGCCGTGTCACCAACGAGCACGTCTACATGACGGCTGACGAAGAAGACCTGTACCGCATTGCGACGGCCACCGAGCCGCTGGATGAGAACAACTGCTTCGTCAACGACATGATTACCGTCCGCGAAGTGACCGAATATGTGCAGGTTCCGGGCGCTCAGGTTGACTTCATCGACGTGTCGCCGCGTCAGGTCGTTTCCATTGCGACGGGCATGATTCCCTTCCTGGAAAACGACGACGCCACCCGCGCCCTGATGGGTTCGAACATGCAGCGTCAGGCTGTGCCGCTGCTCGTTCCGGAAGCGCCGTATGTCGGCACGGGTCTGGAATTCAAGGCTGGTCACGACTCCGGCGTGGAAATTCTGGCGCGTGAAGACGGCGTGGTCGAGAAGGTGGACGGCAACACCATCGTCATCCGTGACGATTTGGGCGAACGCCACGTCTACCACCTGACCAAGTTTGCCCGCACGAACCAGTCCAACTGCGCCAACCAGCGCCCGGTCGTTTCCGCGGGTCAGCGCATCTGCAAGGATGACCTGCTGGCGGACGGCCCGTCCACCGAAAAGGGCGAAATCGCGCTGGGCCGCAATGCCCTCATCGGCTTCATGAACTGGGAAGGCTACAACTACGAGGACGCCGTCCTGCTGTCCGAGAAGCTGGTTAAGGAAGACATTTACACCTCCATCCACATGGAGGAATTTGAATGCGAAGCCCGCGAAAGCAAGCTGGGGCCGGATGAAATCACCCGCGATATCCCGAACGTCGGTGAGGACGCGGTGAAGGATCTCGACGAGCGCGGCATCATCCGCATCGGTGCGGAGGTTCGTGCGGGCGACATTCTGGTCGGCAAGGTCACGCCCAAGGGCGAAACCGAGCTGACGAGCGAGGAGCGCCTGATGCGCGCCATCTTCGGCGAAAAAGCGCGCGAGGTGCGTGACACCTCCCTGCGCGTGCCGCACGGCGAATGGGGCGTTGTGGTCGATGTGAAGATTTTCGACCGTGCGCATTCCGATGAGCTGTCCCCGTCCGTACAGCAGATGGTTCGCGTCTACATCGCCCAGAAGCGTAAGATTTCCGTCGGCGACAAGATGTCCGGCCGTCACGGCAACAAGGGTGTCGTTTCCCGCGTCCTGCGCGAGGAGGACATGCCCTTCCTGCCCGACGGCACGCCGCTGCAAATCGTGCTGAACCCGCTGGGTGTTCCGTCTCGTATGAACATCGGTCAGGTTCTGGAAGTGCACTTGGGTCTGGCTTGCCGCGCGCTGGGCTGGCATATCGCCACGCCGGTTTTCGACGGCGCAACCTACCCGGAAATCCGCGAATGCCTCGAAATGGCGGCCGACACGATGGCCAAGCCGGTGGACGAGAGCAACCCGCGGATGATGCAGAGCTACTTCCACAATGGTCGTCCGCTCCGCCTGAATCTGGATGAAGAAGGTCGCCGCCTGTTCCTGGACGGCAAGATTCGCCTGCGCGACGGCCGTACCGGCAACTGGTTCGAGAACCCCGTTACTGTCGGTGTCATGTACTTCCTGAAGCTGCACCACCTGGTTGACGACAAGATGCACGCCCGCTCCGTCGGTCCGTACTCCTTGGTCACGCAGCAGCCGCTGGGCGGCAAGGCGCAGTTCGGCGGTCAGCGCTTCGGCGAAATGGAAGTCTGGGCGCTGGAAGCCTACGGCGCGGCGAACACCCTGCAGGAAATTCTGACCGTGAAGTCCGACGATACCGTGGGCCGCGTCAAGACCTACGAAGCCATCATCAAGGGCGAGAACATCCCCGCCCCGGGCGTGCCGGAATCCTTCAAGGTGCTGATTAAGGAACTGCAGGCGCTGTGCCTTGATATCAAGGTGCTTGACCGCGACCGCAACGTGATTGAGATTCCCGAACTTGACCCGGAGGACATGGCGCCGCCGAGCAAGAACAATGCGCCCGAACAGGACAAGCAGGAATCGCTCACGACGCTGCTGCCGGAGGACGAGGATGCCGATGCCATCAGCAACGACTTCCCGGACAACGACTTCCCGCTGAACGATTTGGATTCCGACAGCGAGGACGACGATTTGTCGATTCCGCTCTCCTTCGATGACGACGAGGAAAACGACGATCTGGACACCATGCGTCTGGACGATTTGGGCTTTGACGACATGAATCTGGATGACGACGATCAGTAATTGACACATGAGCCTATCAGCCGGACAGGAATCCCCTTCCGGCTGATGGCTTTCCCGTACAGGACATACACCGGTGTTACAATGAAGGGAGTGTGAACCCTTTTGTTTGAGCTGACCAATCTTGACGCCATCCAGATCGGCATGGCCTCTCCTGAGCAGATTCGGCAGTGGTCTCATGGTGAAGTCACCAAGCCCGAAACCATCAACTATCGTACCCTGAAGCCCGAAAAAGACGGCCTGTACTGCGAGCGCATCTTCGGCCCGACGAAGGACTGGGAGTGCGCCTGCGGCAAGCATAAGCGCATCCGTCCGAAGGACAAGAACCTCGTGTGCGACAAGTGCGGCGTGTCCGTCACGCGCGCCAAGGTTCGCCGCGAGCGCATGGGTCATATCGAACTTGCTGCGCCCGTGAGCCATATCTGGTACTACAAGGGAATCCCCAGCCGTATGGGTATGCTGCTGGAGCTGTCCCCCCGTGTGCTGGACAAGGTGCTGTATTTCGCGAATTTTATCGTCCTTGATCCCGGCAACACCGCCGTGACCAACGTCGCCCTGCATGACCTGATTAACGACGACCAGTACCGCGCCATCATGGAGAAGCCCGACCGCGGCAGCTTCAAGGCGATGATGGGCGCCGAAGCCGTGCAGACGATGCTGCGCGAGCTGGATTTGGACAAGCTGAGCGCCGAACTGAAGGCGGAAATCGAAACCCTGACGAGCAAGGAGCGCAACCGCGACACCGAAGGGCAGAAGCGTGCGCACGCCGTGAAGCGTCTGGAAGTTGTCGAATCATTCCGCGCCAGCGGCAACAAGCCCGAATGGATGGTGCTGACCGTCCTGCCGGTTATCCCGCCGGATCTGCGCCCGATGGTGCAGCTGGACGGCGGCCGCTTCGCCGCGTCTGACCTGAATGACCTCTACCGCCGCGTTATCAACCGCAACAACCGCCTGAAGCGCCTGCTGGAACTGGGCGCGCCGGAAATCATCGTCCGCAACGAGAAGCGTATGCTGCAGGAATCCGTGGACGCGCTGATTGACAACGGCCGCCGCGGTCGTGCGGTCACTGGCCCCGGCGGACGCGCGCTGCGCAGCCTGTCTCACACGCTGAGCGGCAAGCAGGGCCGTTTCCGTCAGAACCTGCTGGGCAAGCGCGTTGACTATTCCGGTCGTTCCGTTATCGTCGTCGGCCCGGAAATGAAGCTGCATCAGTGCGGTCTGCCCAAGGAAATGGCGCTGGAGCTGTTCAAGCCCTTCGTCATGCAGCAGCTGCAGCTGCGCAACAAGGGCATGAACGTCAAGAGCGCCAAGCGCGCCGTGGAAAAGATGAAGCCGGAGGTGTGGGACATCCTCGAAGATGTCATCAAGGATCACCCCGTGCTGCTCAACCGCGCGCCGACGCTGCACCGTCTGGGCATTCAGGCGTTCGAGCCGATTCTGGTTGACGGCAAGGCGATTAAACTGCACCCGCTGGCTTGTACCGCTTTCAACGCCGACTTCGACGGCGACCAGATGGCTGTTCACGTCCCGCTGTCTCTGGAAGCACAGGCGGAAGCCCGTTTCCTGATGCTGGCGCACAACAACATCCTGAAGCCGCAGGACGGCAAGCCGGTTATTTCTCCTTCTCAGGACATGGTTATCGGCTGCTACTACCTGACGATTGAAAACCCCAACGGCAAGGGCGCCGGCCGCGTCTTCCGCAATCCGGACGAAGCGCATATGGCGTATGCCTTGGAGCAGATTACCCTGCAAAGCCCGATTAAGGTGCGCATTGAGCGCGAATTCAACGGCGAAAAGGGCAGCAAAATCATCGATACCACGCTTGGCCGCCTGATTTTCAACGATGCGCTGCCGCAGAACCTCGGCTTCAAGAAGCGTGAATGCCTTGATGACATGTTCGAGCTGGAGGTCGATCAGCTGGTCGGCAAGAAGCAGCTGTCCAACATCGTCGATATGTGCTTCCGCTCTCAGGGCGAGCACAAGTGCGCACTGGTGCTGGACGCGATTAAGGCGCTTGGCTACAAGTACGCCACCGTCGGTTCGCTGACCGTTTCCGTTGCGGACATTAAGATTCCGCCGATGAAGCAGCAGCTGCTCGACGAAACGGACAAGAAGGTCGCCCATGTGAACGAGATGTTCGCGGAAGGTCTGCTGAGCGAGGACGAGCGTTACAGCCGCGTCATCAATCTGTGGAACACCTGCACGAACACCCTGCGTGACCAGATTCTGCCGAACCTCGATCCTTTCAACCCGATTCGCATGTTCACCGACTCCGGCGCCCGCGGTTCTGCCGCGCAGGTGTCGCAGCTGGCTGGTATGCGCGGCCTGATGGCGTCTCCGACCGGCAAGACCGTGGAATTGCCCATTCGTGCAAACTTCCGCGAGGGGCTGAACGTGCAGGAGTTCTTCCTGTCTTCTCACGGTTCCCGTAAGGCTCTGTCCGACACGGCTATGAAAACCGCTGACTCTGGCTATCTGACCCGCCGTCTGGTCGATATTTCGCAGGAAGTTATCGTCCGTGAGGAAGACTGCTTCCTGCAGCGCGGTCTGCCGATTCGCGGCGTGCATGTTACCGAGCTGCTCAGCGGCAAGCAGTCCATCGAATCGCTGGAGGAGCGTCTGCGCGGCCGCACGGCTGCTGCCGACATTACCGACCCGGCGACCGGCGAAGTGCTTGTCCACCAGAATGAGCTGATTGACCACGCCAAGGCGAAGACAATTTGCGACGCGGGCATCAAGAGCGTGTTTGTGCGCTCCGTGCTGACCTGCTGCACGCGCAACGGCGTCTGCGCCCGCTGCTATGGCCAGAACATGGCGCACGGCGGCAAGGTCGATGTCGGCGAGGCGGTCGGCGTTATCGCGGCGCAGGCCATCGGCGAACCCGGCACGCAGCTGACCATGCGTACCTTCCATACGGGCGGTATCGCATCGGGCGAGGATATTACGCAGGGTCTTCCCCGCGTCGAAGAGCTGTTCGAGGCGCGCAAGCCCAAGCGTGAAGCGGTTCTGTCCGACATCAGCGGCACGGTGTCCATCCACCAGACCAACCGCAACAAGAACGAGCTGGTCATCACCGCCGACGCGGGCAACTACGCGCGTCACACCCACAAGGCTGCTTCCGGCACGGTTGCCGTGCAGGTCGGTCAGGTGGTGCGTCAGGGCGATGTGCTGATTTCCGGCGCGACGAAGGCGAAGGTCGCCAAGGACGGCACCAAGTCCACCAAGACCACGGACATCAAGTCCACGCTGGCGGGCACGGTCACGATGATTAACACCAAGGGCGTGGGCGTCGTCGAGGTCGAAGTCACCTCCAGCGTTGCGGAGTTCGAGCAGAAGACCTACCCCGTCACCTACGGCAGCCGCCTGCGCGTGCAGGAGGGCGACCATGTGGAAGCGGGCGACATCCTCATCGAAGGCTCCATCAACCCGCACGACCTGCTGCGCATTCTGGGGCAGAGCGCGGTGCAGGACTACCTGCTGAAGGAAGTTCTGTCCGTGTACCGTCTGCAAGGCGTGGCCGTGGCGGACAAGCACATCGAAATCATCGTCCGTCAGATGCTGCGCAAGGTGCGCGTCGAGGACAACGGCGACACCGAGCTGCTGCCCGGCTCGCTGGTTGACCGCAGCCACTTGGAGGAAGCCAACATGAAGGTGCTGGAATCCACCAAGCTGCGCGTGGAAGACGGCGGCGACACGGGGCTGGCGATTGGCAGCCTTGTCGAGGCAGACGAGCTGGAGGAAATCAACCAGCGCATCCGCGTTTCCGGCGGCTCTCCCGCGATTGCCCGCGACCTCAAGCCCGCGAGCGTCAAGCGCGTTCTGCTGGGCATCACCCGCGCTTCTCTGGCGACCGATTCCTTCCTGTCCGCCGCGTCCTTCCAGGAGACGAACCGCGTGCTGACCGAAGCCGCCATCAAGGGCAAGATTGACCCGCTGATTGGCCTGAAGGAGAACGTCATTCTGGGCAAGATGATTCCCGCCGGTACAGGGATGCACCGCTACAAGGATATCGACATTCGCGAAAACTACGGATTCTAATCACGCATTCGCACCGACAAAAAGCGGCGCAGAGAGGCGCCTCTGCGTCGCTTTTTGAATAAATACATAAAGATAGGAGCGATGGTTTCATGATAAAAAAGTATGAGAAGCTCATTTGCGTTGTTATACTCTGCATCACGTTCATCATCATTGCCTGCATTGCGAAATCTGCCATCATTCAGGCAGCGAAGTACCTTTCTTCTATGGCTGTCTCGATTATTTAAGATAAAAAGGGGGATTAAAATATGAAAAAAATCATCATCATGCTTATTCTCTTGTTGGTTTGCTTCGTACCCGCCCTTGCTGAAAATACTCCTGAAGTAATTGTTGACCCATCTGTAAAAAATGTTCCTAATTATATCATCGACGACATTATTACCGAGCATCCAAACGCGGGCGTTATTCACATCAATAAAGTCGAAACGGCCACGCCACTTGATGCGATTTCAACCTGTTCAGGTCTTTCTGTTTATAGATATAGTAATATAGCGAAAAATTATCGTGTGTTTAACGGTCGCTGGCGAACAGATTTCATCATTTCCGTTGCACGTGGCGCGCAAACTAAACTTTCGTCAACCTACTCTGCTTCTGTATCTACTTCCGCCTCTGGCAGTGTCACCTCTGGTGACGATAAAAGTGCGCCTGTTCCTTCAGCGTATACTTTAGGGTTGAATCTTTCAGCCTCTGTAAGCTGTACTATTTCAACTGAACGCACCTTCAAGGGGCCTTCAGAGGATTCCGAGTATAATTCACGTTCTTTCTATGTTGCCTATTACGGTGATATTGGTACATGGACTTGTACTGCTACCCGGACTTTTCCCGCTTCAACAGTGCAAATGGGAGGCACGTTTATTGAGCCAGTTCGGTACGCGGAATACTCAATTGATGAAAAAATAAAGTAATTCTCACCAAGCGACCATTGCGCCTGATGGTCGCTTCTTTTGTAAGGCTGATGTAGGAAGGAGTTTCTCATGCGCAACATCGTCCTCATTGGGATGCCCGGTTGCGGCAAATCCACCGTCGGGGTCGTCCTCGCCAAGGCCCTCGGCATGGATTTTGTCGATTCCGACCTCGTCATCCAGTCCACCATGCACGCCACCCTCGCCCAGCTCATTGAGCAGCACGGCGACGATGGCTTCCGCGACATTGAGAACCGCGTCAACGCCAGCATCGACGTGCAGAACAGCATCATCGCCACGGGCGGCAGCGTCGTCTACGGTGCGGAAGCCATGGCGCACCTCAGAAGCATCGGCACGGTCGTCTACCTCCGCCTGACGTGCGAGAACATCACCGAGCGGCTGGGCGACCTCCATGCCCGCGGCGTGACGATTAAGCCCGGCTGGACGCTCCGGGATTTGTACAACGAGCGCTGCCCGCTGTATGAGCAGTACGCCGACATTGTGCAGGACTGCGACGGACTGCGCCTGCGGGATGTTGTGGCGGAATTGCAGAAAAAGCTGAAGGGCTGACAAGACCGGCTGTCCCCCGACTTTTCCGGGGCTGGCAGCCGATTTTTTGCGTGCAGAATCGCATGTTCCTTGCATTTTCAGGGAATGTATGGTATACTGTAAGATGGTATGTTGCATGATGCGTATCCTGCGCCGTCCGGCAGAATACGCGGCGACTGCCTGATATGCGGACGGAACTTGTTCCGAAAATGAGGAGGTTTTTTTGTGTCCGGTGACCCATGGGCTGGCCCTTTGCTGCTTCAGCTGGTCCTGATTTTTCTGAGCGCCTGCTATGCCGCCGCTGAGGTGGCGCTGCTCTCGCTCAACGCGACAAAACTGCACCACGACGCGGAGGAAGGCGACCCCACAGCCGCCAAGCTGCTCCGCATCACGGATGCTCCTGCGCGCACGCTCTCCACCATTCAGGTGTGCATAACGCTGTTTGGTTTTCTGGGATCAGCGCTGGCGGCGACGCAGTTTGCACCGCGACTGGCTGGAGCGATTCTTTCTGCCGGGGCTGGCATCGACGCGGACGTGCTGAACGTCCTCTGCGTCATCCTGATTACGCTCCTTCTTTCCTACCTGACGCTCTGTCTGGGAACACTCGTGCCCAAGCGCCTCGCAATGAAGAATCCCGAAGCGATTGCGCGCCGTTCGCTGCTCCTGCTGGAGGTCAGCGCGGTGATTTTCCGCCCGTTCGTGATGCTGCTGAACGCCGCCACGCACGGCATCCTCCGCCTTTGCGGCATTGACCCCAACGCCGCCGAGGACGAAGTGACCGAGGACGACATCCGCATGATGGTGGACATCGGCGGCGAAAACGGCGCGATTGAGGAAGCGGAAAAGGAAATGATCGAAAACATCTTCGAGTTCAACAATTCCACTGCCGAAGAGGTCATGACCCACCGCACCGACGTTACCAGCATCTGGGTGGATGATACAGAGGACGAAATCCTCCGCACCATCTGCGATTCCGGTCTGAGCCGCTTCCCCGTCTACAACGAAAACATGGACGACATCATCGGCATCCTCAACACACGCGACTTCCTGCTCAATGCCCAGTCCGACAACCCGAAATCCCTGCGCGCGCTGCTGCGCGAGGCATACTTCGTGCCGGAAACAGTGCAGGCAGATCAGCTCTTCCGCAACATGCAGGTGAAAAAAATCCACATGGCAATTGTCGTGGATGAGTACGGCGGCATGAGCGGCATCGTCACGATGGAGGACTTGCTGGAAGAAATCGTCGGCAATATCTACGACGAGTTTGACAAGCAGACCGAAGCGGAAATCGTCCGCGCGGGCGACAACACTTGGCGCATCAGCGGCAGTACGCCGCTCAAAGACGTCAACGACGCGCTCGACCTCTCGCTCCCTGAGGACGAGGATTACGATACGCTGGGCGGCTTGATTTTCAGCCAGTTCACCACCATTCCGCAGGACGGCAGCACCCCCGATTTGGACTGCTTCGGTCTGCACATTCATGTGGAGAAGCTGGAGGATCACCGCGTGGAGACCGCGCTCGTCACGAAGCTGGCGACCGAGGACGACCACGGCGACGACCACCCGGAAACGCTGCTTGACCGCCTGCGCAGCCGCGACGATAACGACGCGCAGACCGACAATGGGAAAGGAAACGAAGACAGGTAATTCATCATGGATACTGATTTGCAGGCCACAGACCCTTCTTTACAATTCATGACCAGCGGTGTGCTGGATACCACGTTTTATGCCACTTACAAGAAATGGCTGCTCTATCGCACCCAAGACCTCAACCTCTACGTCGCGATGATCGTCATGGCAATCGCCGTCGCGCTGATTTCCATCTTCTCCCGCAGCTGGTACGTCATCCCCGCGGGCGTTGTGTTCATCGCCGTGCTATACATGATGATGATGCGCAACCGCACGCGGATGCTGAACGCCCTCAGCCGCGCGCTGGAAGAGCAGTACCCCGAAGGCATGGCGGAAATGTCCATCGCCTTTGGCAGCGACGGTCTTCATCAGCTGAACCAGACCACGGGCGACTTGACCGTTCTCCCCTACGACAACCTGACCGACGTGATTGAGGGCGAGGACTCAATGGCGCTGCTGACCCGCGCGAACGCCTTGATTCCGGTGTTCACGAGTCAGCTGACCGAAAGCGAAAAGGAGCATCTGCTTGCCCTGCTGGCGGAAAAAGCCCCCAAGTGCAAGCATCATCGCGCCTAAAAAACAAAATCACCGACCAGAACCGCGTGTACTGGTCGGTGATTTTTGTTTGCGATTTTTTGATTTTCTAATGGAATAGGCTGTTTTGTTGCAAAGGTTTCGCCCCTGCAACAAGAAAAATCAAGCAACACAGAAGCCGTAGAAGGAGTTCAGCAGGAATCCTTTTATTCCTGCTTCCCTCTCGAACACGCCGCATAGTGCCCCGCGCGCACCTCGCGCAATTCGCAGCTCGCCGTTTTGCACGCCTCCGTCGCCCACGGACAGCGCGTGTGGAATACGCACCCGCTCGGCGGGTCAATCGGCGAGGGCAAATCACCTTCCAGCAGAATGCGCTGGCGATTGTCACGCGGGTCAATCGACGGCACAGCAGACATCAGCGTCCGCGTATACGGGTGCTGCGGATGGTCGAACACTTCGTCCGTGTCGCCCTCTTCCACCAAGTGACCCAGATACATCACGCCCACGCGGTCGGAAATGTACCGAATGACGCTCATGTCGTGCGCCACAAACAGGTACGTCAGCCCGCGCTTGCGCTGCAACTCCTTCAGCAGGTTGATAATCTGCGACTGAATCGACACATCCAGCGCCGACACCGGCTCGTCACACACGACAATCTTCGGATCAAGAATCAGCGCGCGCGCCAAGCCGATGCGCTGCCGCTGACCGCCGGAGAACTCGTGCGGATAACGGTAGAAATGCTCCGGCCGCAAGCCGACCTGCGCCATGATGTCCAGCGCCCGCGCCATCCGCTCGTTCTTGTCGCCGATATGGTGAATCGCCAGCACTTCCATCAGCATGTCGCCAACGCGCTGCCGCGGGTTCAGCGACGTGTACGGATCTTGGAACACAATCTGCACATCCCGGCGGAACGGCAGCATTTCCTTCTTGCTCAGGTGGGTGATGTCCTGATCGAATAGCGTGATTTTCCCGCTCGTCGGCTCCAGCAGGCGGATGAGCGTGCGCCCCAGCGTGCTTTTGCCGCAGCCGCTTTCACCCACCAGGCCGTACGTTTCGCCCTGCCGCAGCGCAAGGCTCACGCCGTCTACCGCCTTGACTTCCTTGACCGTCTGCCCCAGCGCCCCTTTGACCGGGAAGTAGGTGCGAACGGCCTCCGCTTTCAGGATGATTTTCCCCTCGCTCACTGCGCGGTCGCCTCCTTCTGCGCCAATTCCGCTGCCCGGAAGCAGCGGACACTCTGCTTGTCGCTGACGGGCGTCAATTGCGGCGTTTCCTGACGGCAGCGCTCCGTCGCGTACGCGCAGCGCGGCGCGAACCGGCAGCCCGTCGGAATCTGGCTGAGCAGCGGCACCGTGCCGGGAATCATGTACAGCGGTTTCGTGCGGTCGCCTTCCATGCGGGGAATGGAGCGCATCAGCCCCTCGGTGTAGGGGTGGCACGGATGGTCAAACAGCGTCAGCACATCCGCTTCCTCGACAATTTGTCCCAGATACATCACGATGACGCGGCTGCACGTCTGCGCAACGACAGCGAGGTCGTGCGTAATCAGCATCACGCCCATGTTCAGCTGCTCATTCAGGCGGACAATCAGCTCCATGATTTGCGCCTGAATCGTCACGTCCAGCGCGGTCGTAGGTTCATCGGCAATCAGCAGGTGCGGACGGCACGCCAGCGCAATGGCAATCATCACACGCTGCCGCATACCGCCGGACAGCTCGTGCGGGTACTGGTCGAGGCGCTTTTCCGGCGCGGGAATCCCCACCAGACGCAGCATCTCCAGCGCCTTCTCACGCGCCGCTTTCTTCGACAGATGCTGATGAATGCGCAGCGGCTCGCTGATTTGGTCGCAGATGGTCAGCACAGGGTTCAGGGAACTTAATGCGTCCTGAAAAATCATCGACACACGCGAACCGCGGATGTCCTGCATCTTGTGGAATGGAATGTCCAGCAGCGACTGCCCTTCCAGCTTGACCGTGCCGCTGTACCGTACCAGCCGCCGTTCGTCATACAGGCGCATGATGGACTGGCTCGTGACGCTCTTGCCGCAGCCGCTTTCGCCCACGATGCCCAGGATTTCGCCCTGATACACGTCAAAAGAAACGCCATCAATCGCCTGCTGCCAGCCGCGCTCGGTGTGGAAGCTGGTCGCCAGCTGACGGACTTCCAGAATCTTTTCGCTCATCTTTTTTCCCCTCATCGTCCGCTCAACGGGTCAATCAGGTCGCGCAGGCCGTCGCCGAACAGGTTGAAGCCCAGCACGGACAGCGCCGTGAAAATCGCCGGAAATACAATCATCCACCAGCCCATGTAGACATAGCCGCGCGCCTCGTTAAGCATCCCACCCCAGCTCGGATAGGGCGACGGAATACCCGCGCCAAGGAAGCTCAGGGACGCTTCGGAGATAATCGCCGTAGCGAAGGTGAACGTCATCTGCACGATGATGGGCGAAAGGATGTTGGGCAGAATGTGCCGCCAGAGAATGCGCGTACGGCTTGCGCCCACCGCCGTCATCGCCTCGGCATACGTCTGCTCGCGCGCCAGCAGCGCCTGTGAACGGGCAATGCGCGCCACGCCGGGAATACTAACGATGGTCAAGGAAATGATGACATTCTTCATGTTCGCGCCCAAGACCGCCATCAGCGTAATCGCCAGCAGAATGTTCGGAATCGCCTTCAAGCCGTCGCACAGGCGCATCAGCACGTTGTCCAGCACCTTGTTGACGGAGGCGTACAGCCCCAGCGCCGTGCCAATCAGCGCGGACAGAAGCCCAACGGTAAAGCCGACCGTCATGGAAATCTGCGCGCCGTAGAGGACACGGGCGAAGATATCGCGCCCCAGATTGTCCGTGCCAAAGAGGTGCGCGGCAGACGGCGCCTGAAAGCGTTCCTGCATCGTCGCGGTGTACGGGTCAACGCCCAGCAAGCCCGTAATCAGCGGGGCGAAGACAGCACAAATCAGCATCAACAGCACCAGCACCATGCCGACGACGGAGAGTTTGTTGCGGAAAAATTTGCGGATGGAAACAGCGCGCTGCTCACGGACGAGGCGGCGGCGAAGCTGGCGCAGGGATTCGCGATTCTGCGCGGAGATGGATTCGGTTTTCATCATGCAGTTCGCTCCTTTCGTCAGTCCAGCCGGATGCGCGGGTCAGCCAAGCCGTAAATCAGGTCGATAATCAGGTTGATGAACACGTTGAGCATGGCAATCAGCAGCGTAATTGCCTGAATCACCTGATAGTCGCGCTTCTCGATGGAATCCACCATCAGCGAGCCCATGCCGGGAATGTTGAACAGGCGCTCGACAACCGCCGCGCCCGCCAGCGCACTGATGAAGCCCTGCCCGACGACGGTGATGACGGTCAGCAGCGCGTTGCGGAAGGTGTGCTTCGTAACAATCTTCCATTCGCGGACGCCCTTGGAGCGCGCCATCTTGATGTAATCGCTGCCCAAGACCTCCAGCATGGATGCCTTCGTCATGCGCATCATGTACCCCGCGTGGATGAAGCCCAGTGACACCGCCGGCAGCGTCATATAGCGCAGGAAGGGCAAAAATCCGTCCGTGAACGGGTTCTTATAGCCCGCCGCGGGCAGCACGCGAAGATTCACCGCAAAGAGCAGCACCATGCCCAGCCCCATCAGGAAGCTCGGCAGCGAAATGCCCAACATCGACAGCACCGACACGAAATAGTCAGCAATCGTGCCGCGCTTCTTCGCCGCCAGCATTCCGCACGGAATCGCAATCAGAATGGTGATGAGCTGCGAATAGATGGCGAGCAGGATGGTCGGCTGGAAGTGGCTGGCAATCATTTCGCTGACCGGCTTATTGACGACGGCGGTTGACGTGCCGAAGTCGAGCCGCAGACAATTGCCCACCCAGCGGAAATACTGCACAACGAGCGGGTCATCCAGCCCCAGCTGCGTATGGAGCGCCGCAATTTCCGCCGCCGTTGCATCCTCGCCCAGCATAGCGGTCGCTGGATCGCCGGGGGTGAGATGCACCAGCAGGAAAATGACCACCGACACAATGAAGATGGTCGGGATGAGCGACAGCAGTCGCTTGAGCACATACTTTTTCATGCTGTTCCTCCTCAGCAGGGATGGGGGGTTCGCCTCCGCAGAGGCGATTCCCCATGCAACAAGAAAAGCAAAGCCGCAGATAGCCCCAAAAGTGGCGGCGCCGAAGGGGTCGAGGGGGCGATCGGAAAGCCCCCTCGTCGCCTCCGCAGAGGCGAAATCCCTGCACAACAATACAGAAATAGGCTAAAAAGAGCCGACAGCGCCTCTCCACGCTGCCGGCTCGTTATCAGCCGCTGATAAATTACTCTCCCACAACCTGCTTGCCGCCCACAAACACAGCCTTGGTGCGGCACTGAATGTCGCGCAGCGGGTTGCCTTCAAAGATGGCGATGTCCGCATCCTTGCCGACTTCCAGCGAACCCACGCGGTCAGCGATGCCCACGACGTGCGCCGGGTTGATGGTGATGGCGCGCCATGCGGATTCTTCCTTCATGCCCGCCTTAACCGCCAGACCCGCGCACAGCGGCAGGTAGTACAGCGGAATCACCGGTGCGTCGGTGATGATGCAGACTTCCAGACCCGCGCGGTCAAGGATGCCAGCCGTTTCGAATGTCTTTTCGCGCAGCTCCGCCTTGCTCTTCGAGCCGAGCGACGGGCCGACCAGCACGGGCTTGCCCGCCTTCACCAACTGATCCACAATCAGGTGACCTTCGGTGCAGTGGTCGAGCGTAATGTCCAAATCGAACTCACGGGCGATGCGCAGGGCGGTCAGAATGTCGTCCGCGCGGTGCGCGTGGGCCTTGAGCGGAATCTGCTTGCGAATGACGGGCAGCAGAGCCTCCAGCTGCATGTCAAACGGGCGGGTCTTGGTGGGGTCTTTTTCCGCCGCATCGATTTCAGCAGCATAGCGCTTCGCCTTGAAGAGCTGTTCGCGCAGGAGCGCCGCGACCGCCATACGGGTGACGGGTTCCTTATGGCCGTTCTGACCATAGCAGCCCTTGGGGTTCTCGCCGAAAGCAATCTTCATGGCGACGGGGTACTTGACAATCATGTCGTCGATGCAGTTGCCGTCGAGTTTGAGGGCAACAAACGTGCCGCCAAGGACATTCGCCGAGCCGGGGCCGGTGGTCGCGGTGGTCACGCCGCCTTCGAGTGCGAGGTGGAACGCTTCGTCGCGGGGATTGATGCCGTCGATAGAGCGCATTTCGGGAGTCACAGGGCTGGAGTATTCGTTGCAGTCATTGCCCTCCCAGCGCATCCCCTCTTCGTCGATACCGATATGGCAGTGCGCGTCGATGAAGCCGGGGGTCACGAGGCAGCCCGTGGCGTCGATGACCTTGGTGTCCGCGGGTGCATCGACGGTCTTGCCGATGGCGGCGATTTTGCCGTCGTCGCCGATGAGCAGTTCGCCGTTTTCGATTTCCGCGCCCGTGATGGGCTTGATTTTTCCACCCTTAATGAGAATCATAGGGGTCAACCTCCTTATATTGAACAAGGGATCGCGCCCTTGAACTTTTCGCTGATTATGCAGGGGTTTCGCCTCTGCGGAGGCGACCAAAGGGCAATGAAAACAGAAGAAGTCTGCGATCGCCCTTTGGAAGCCTTCGGCTCGCACCCATGCTACTGGTCTTTATCGCAACGAGCGCGGCGTTACTCTTCCTTCAAATACTTGTCCATCCACGCGGTGATTTCCTGCAAACGGCGGATGCGGCCCTTGGGCTTGCCGCCGCGGCTCAGCTCGTGGTTTTCACCGTGGAACAGGCACAGGCGCGTCGGGACGCCGTGGTGAATCAGCGTTGAATACATTTGCAGCGCCTCCACCATCCAGCAGCGGTAATCCTCCTCCGAATGGATGAACAGCGTCGGCGTGGTGCAGCGGTCGGCGTATTTCAGCGGCGACTGATTCCACATCTTGTCCAGATTCGTGTGGGTTGTGGCGAGAATCTGCCGCTCGGCGAACAGCGTGCCGATGTCGCTCGTGCCCTCCATGCTGACGAAGTTCGCAATGCCGCGCTGGGATGCCGCCGCCGCGAAACGGTTCGTGTGCCCGATAATCCAGTTGGTCATGAAGCCGCCGTAGCTGCCGCCCGTCACGCCCATATGTTTCTCGTCCATGTCGGGATAGGCTTTCAGCGCCTCGTCACAGAACGCCATGATGTCGTCATAGTCAATCGTGCCGAAGCGGCCGCAGATGTAGCCGAATTCGTTGCCCCGGCTTTCGCCGCCGCGCGGGTTGCAGTAGATGACGTAGTAGCCGTGATTCGCCCAGTACTGCATCTCGTGGTAGTACACCGCGCCGTAGGTCAGGTGCGGGCCGCCGTGAATGTCAAGAATGACAGGCGTCTTCTTGCCCGGCACATGGTCGGTCGGCGTCATCACGAAGCCGTCAATCTGTACGCCGTCGCTGTTGATGAATTGCAGCGGCTGCGGGATAACGGGCGGCTTGGTGAGGAAGAAGTCGTCGTTCCAGCTGCTCAGGCGGGTCAGCTTGCCCTCCGCAAAACGATACAGCTCCTGCAAGCGCATGTCGTACATCGCCACGCAGTACACTGCGCCGTTCTGCACATCGAAGCAGTCAATCGAGCCGTCCTTCTCCAGCAGCTTCTCCATCTTACCCGTGCGGTCAATGCGCCACAGGTGCGTCGCATCATATACGCCAGTCAGGAAGTACAGGTACTCCCCGTCCGCGCGCATCACATAGCCGCCGCCCATGCGGCAGTCGCTGCCGACGGGGTTGCCGACGTTGATTTCGTCGTCCGTGTCGCACAGGAGGGTGCGCGCGCCCGTTTCGAGGTTCAGCAGCAGCAGGTCGGGACACTGTGCGCAGCTGTACCGATCCATCTTCGTCCCGCAGTAAGCGAGCGAATCGCCCCAGAACGTCATGCCTTCGATGTAATATTCATCTTCCGGCAGCAGGCAGGTGATTTTGCTCTTCTCCGCGTCGTAGCAGTAAACGCCGACAAGCTCTTTTTCAATCGGTTCCACCATGCAGCCCGCGTAGGCAATCTTCATGCCCTCTACGCACACTTCCATCACGCGGAAGCGCGGCGGGGTGATGCGCTTGAGTTCTTTGCCGTCCCAGAGATACAGCGTCTTGCGGGTCTTGTTGATGACGCCCTTGCCGTTGAACCAGAAGGGATATTCATCGAACACGGTGCAGACCTCATTGCGCTCCTTCTCCGCCAGACGCGCCGCGAGCCGCTCATGCCCTGCCAGCCCTTCCAGCGCGGCTTCGGTCGTCAGGTTATCAACGCGGGAGAACACAATGCTTCCATCCGTCAGCACGCCTTCGAGCGACAGGGAGCCTTCGCCGCGGCATACTTCTTCCGCCGCACTGCCCGCATTCTGGCGGTACAGCACGGTCTGCCCATCCGGGAAAGCGTCATCCGCTTCGACCGGCACGGTATACAGCAGCGTTTCCGCGCCCTGCCAGCAGAAGCCCTTCACTCGTCCGGAGTTCGTCAGACAGGCATTTTCGCCGCTTTCCGCATCGATGCGGTAGAGGTTGGCGTTGTAGCCATTCTTTGCGAGATCAGGCGTCGTCGCGACATAGGCGACCTTCTTCCCGTCGGGGCTGATTTGCACCTGCGAGAGGAAATTATACATAAGAAAATCATCAAGTTGAAGCTGTTCCACGCTATTTCCTGCCTTTCAGGGCACAGCGGTAGGCGCTGCGTCCGCAACAAAATGGGAAACTGGTGAGCTTTCTTTAGAGTGTGTTTCTAAAATGAGACCGGTGCAGTTTCGAGCAGATTTTCTTGCAATTCAAGGATGAAAACCGAAGGTTTACTGGCGGTAAATCGAGGTTTGAAGACGCAGAAGTGCAAGAAAAGATGCCGAAAATGCTGCCGGGCGAATTTAGAAGCACACTCTATGGATAGGGAGAATGCAAAGAATGCCAGAGGGTGTTTTTGAACCCTCTGGTTGTTCTTTGTTGCAGGGATTTCGCCTCTGCGGATGCAACAAGGGGCAATGAAAACAGACAAAATCTGCAATCACCCTCTTATCCCTTGTGTGCCAAATCGACCTTGGAGGCGAGGTAAGCGAAAGCGAAGTAGCAGTCGTTTTCGTCGCCCGCCTTCACCACGCGCTCCATCAGGTCATATGCCTTGTCAGGCTGACCATTCTGAAGGAAATAGTTCGCGATGCCGAAGCCCATGGTGATGAGCTCCAGTGCCGTAACCTCCTCGGGGTCGGCGGACAGCAGCTCTTCCGGCTTCTTCAAGCCCTTGTACATCAGCAGACGCGCATAATAGGCGGTGTTCTCACCCGGATTCATGTGGTCGGTGATGCGCGCAAGAATCTTCGCCGCTTCCTCGTCGTTGCCAAGGCGCTTGAGCGTCATGTAGTACCAGTCGGTCACGGCAATCAGCTCCGGATCGGCGTCTGTCAGCTCATAGCAGCGCGCATATGCCTTCGCCGCCTTCGCATAATCGCGCAGGAGGAAGTAGCTCAGACCCAGATGGTAGAACACATTCCAATCATTCGGATTCAGACGGGACGCAATCACGAAATCCGCCGCGGCGTCCTCAAAGCGCCAGCAGGACAGGAAGCGATGCGCACGATGACGGTAATATTCCCAGTTGAAGGGGTCGCAGGAAATCGCCATGGCGTAGCATTCTTCCGCCTCGCGCATCATGGACACCTTCGCCAGCGCATGACCCTTCTTCATCCAAGCGTCACCGCTTTCGGGATTCGCAGCCACAGCCGCGCTCGCCGCCTGAATATCCGCCGTCTCCGGCACAACGCAGCGCACAAAGCTCGCCGATTCATATGCCTGATTCATTGTTCTCGCTCCTCCCTTCAAGCCTGACCGATGTTCTTCAGGTCAACACGCGCTGCCAGGCAGCCGAACGCCGCGTACCACTTGCTGTGTTCCGCCGTGTACACGACCTTCTTGAGCATTTCGACGCCCTTTTCTTCCTGGCCGTTCATGCGGTAGTAGTTCGCCACGCCGAAGCCTTGCGTGATAACGTCCAGCCCCGCACCGTCGCCCGCGTTGGTGAAGAGCGTTTCCGGCGCGCGCAGCCCCTTGTAGACGCGCAGGCGCTGATAGTAGGAGTTCGCCACCTCGTCGGACACAGGCATGTCCTCGGTAATTTCGTCCAGCAGCTTCGCCGCCTCTTCGTCCTTGCCCAGCCGCTTGAGCGTCATGTAATGCCAGTCCGTCACGGCGCAGATATCGTCAGCGGTCTTGTTCAGCGCGGCACAGCGCGTGTACGCCCAGTCCGCCTTGTCATACATGCCCAGCAGGAAGTAGCTCAAGCCCAGGTGATACCACACGTTCCAGTCGGTCGGATTCAGGCGGGACGCAATGGTGAAGTCCGCCGCGCCATCGGCAAAGTAACCGCAGGACACGAAGCGGTGCGCACGATGGCGATAGTATTCCCAGTTAAAGGGATTGATGGCGATGGCGCGGGAGTAGCATTCCGCCGCCTCACGGTAGTAGCCCAGCCCCGCCAGCAGCAGCCCGCGCTCCTTATGGAGTTCGGCATTCTCCGGATCCTTCGCAATCTTTTCGTCGATTGCGGTCAGTTCCGGGGTCGTCGGCAGTTCGTTCCGCTCCCAAGACGCGACCTGATATTCCTGCACCAGCGTGCTGGAGCGGGCAATGTCCAGACCGACCTTCTTCTTTTCGCTCATGGTTTGTCATCCACCTTTCTTTTTCGTGATGAATCAGGGTCTTTCCTGCCTGTGATTCATATTTATTGTACGACTTCAATCGTCCCAATGCTTCAGCTGATCGGCAGCGGCGTGTTCCGCAAAACCGCCCCACGTTTCGTCGCGGCCCGCAATGCGCGTCAGGATTTCCTTCGCCTTCTCGCGGTTGCCCAGCACATATTCCTCGTACACCGCCAGACCATATGCGCCCGTGGCGTACATGTGGTCATCCTTCGCCGCGGCTTCCGCCAGTACTTCATCGATATTCCGCGTACCATTGTAGACCAGTACGCGATCGAAGTAGCCTTCGCTCATGCCGGGTTCCATGTCGGCATGGATGCGCGATGCCGCCTTGCGCATGTCATCGATGCGCCCCATCTTCATCAGCGTCATGCAGTACCAGTCGGTCGTGCAGATGCGGTATTCATCCGTAGGCGACAGCGCATAGCAGGTTTCATAGGCTTTGAGCGCGCGCTCGTAGCTGCCCATCAGGTGGTAGCTCAGTCCAAGATGATACCAGCAGTCCCAGTTCTTCGGGTCGATGCGCAGCCCCATCTCGAAATCCGCCGCAGCTTCCTGATACTGCCCCAGATTCACATACGCATGACCGCGATGACGGTACAGCAGGGACATGAACGGGTCATAGGTCAGCCCGATGGAGTACGCCTCCAGCGCCTCGCGGAAAAACATCTGTCCGCGCAGCGCCAGCCCCAGCGCCATGTACTTCTCAGCGTTCGTCGGGTCCGCAGCAACGGCCTCCCGCGCCGCCTTGATTTTGTCGTTTTCTTCCACCGTGTCGCGTGCGGCGAAGATTTGGTTTTCCTTCAAGCCCTTCTTGCTCATAGGAACAATACCTCCTCAATCCAGATTGACGATGAACTGCACTTCCAGCTGATTTTCGTCGCCCGACGGCTTCGCCTGCACAACGACGCCCGCCGGAGGATTTTCCGGGTCAATGAACACCTTGCGTGCGCCGAGGTAGTCATTCACCTGCTCGATGTCGCGCACATAGCCGTATTCCATGAGGATGTTTTCCTTCTTGTAGCCGAACTGCTCGAACAGCTCCGCGTAGCGCTTCATGACCGCCTCGCTCTGCGTCGCCAGCGTCTTGAATTCCGGACGTGCGCTGTGACCCGTGAACCATGCGATGCCGTTGTACTCCACCACGCGGCTCATGCCCGGCACGACGTCGCGGCGGGTAATCTGCGGGTTTTCACCCGTCGCCACGAATAGCGCCAGCTCAATTTCCAGCTTCGGGCCGAAGGGCGTATTCTGGCGCGGCGGCGCTTCGACAATCACGCCCGCCGGGGGATTCTCCCCGAAATAGGCATTGAACGGCTCGGCGATTTCGCCGTAGTGCGCCATATTCTTGATGAAGCCGTTCGCCGCGATGACGTTTTCCTTCTTCAGACCGAACTTCTCGAACAGCTCGTCATAGCGGTTGAGTACGCCCGCCACCTGTTCGCCCAGCGTATCCACCTTGGGATACACATGCCCGGTGAAATACGCCATGCCATCGTACTCCACCATGCGGCAGCCGCGGGTAACATCATAGCGCTTAATCGGGAGGCTGTCATTCGTCGCGACGATGAAGCTCAGCTCCATCAGGATGTTATCCCCCATGGGCGAATGCTGAATCGGCAGCCCCGTGACCGTCACGCCCGCCGGCGGATTCTTCGGATCAATCCACTGGAAGTAGATGTCGGCGAATTCGTCCTCATCATCGGCGTTCTTCATGAAGCACGTCGTATAGAGGATATTGCTCTTTTTCAGGCCAAATTGCTTGAATAGCTCGTCATAGCGCTTGAGGATGCCCTCTGCCTGCTCTTTGAGCGTCTGATACTGCGGCGCGGCATGACCGGTGAAGAATGCCAGATTCTTCGAGAAGGTCACGCGCGAATAACCGCCCTTCGATACATCCAGATGCTGAATTCCCATGATTTTTCTACCTTCCTTTCATATTACACAAGGGAGTTTCTCCCTTGACCATTTTTCGCGATTGAGCTGCGCGCATTTTCATGCTGTGTGCGCGTGTTTATTGGGGCGCGTCCCTGATTACACCTTGCAGCAAGCCACCCAGTGGTCATTGCCGACATTGATCAGCTTCGGCTTCTGCGCGGTGCATTCCTTGCAGCAGCCGTGGCACCGCGTGTGGAAGCAGCAGCCCTTCGGCGGGTTGATGGGGCTCGGCACATCACCTTCCAGCATGTCCTGCATCGCGGGAATGTCCGGGTCGGGAATCGGAATCGCCCCCAGCAGCGCCTTCGTGTACGGATGCAGCGGGTTGTCGAACAGTTCCTTCTTCGGCGCAATTTCGACGATGTTGCCCAGATACATCACGGCAATGCGGTCGCAGATGTGTTTGACAACGCTCAGGTTGTGCGAAATGAAGATGTACGTCAGCTGATATTTCCGCTGTAATTCGCGCATCAGATTCAGAATCTGCGCCTGAATCGACACGTCCAGCGCGCTAACCGGCTCGTCGCAGACAACCAGCTTCGGATCAAGCGCCAATGCGCGCGCAACGCCGATGCGCTGCCGCTGCCCGCCGGAAAACTCGTGCGGATAGCGCGTGTAGACCTCTTCGCGCAGGCCAACGTCGTGCATGAGCTGCAGCACGCGGGCGCGGCGCTCCTCCTTGTTGCCCATGTGGTGGACAATCAGGGGCTCCTCGATGCAGCGCCCAACCGTGAAGCGCGGGTCAAGGGAAGAATACGGGTCTTGGTAGATAATCTGAATTTTCTGGGTCAAATCCATGTTCTGCTGACGGTTCATCTTCGCGAACAGGTCATGCCCCTCGAAGGTGACGCTGCCCGCCGTAGGCTTGTTCAGCCGGACGACCGTGCGCCCCGTTGTGGATTTGCCGCAGCCGCTTTCGCCGACCAGACCGAACGTCTCGTTCTCGTACACGTCGAACGTCACGCCGTCTACCGCCTTGACATACGCGGGTTTGCCCTCCGCGTCGCGCTTGCCCTTGATGGGATAATAGATTTTCAGGTCCTTGATTTCCAGCAGCTTCTTCTTTTCGTTCTCGCTCATCCCTCAACGCCTCCTTCGTACAGGAAGCACCGCACTTTGCGCCCGTCTTCGAGCGTCACCAAGTCCGGCATTTCCTTCTTGCAGCGTGCGCCGCACTTCTCGCACCGCGGCGCGAACCGGCAGCCCTGCAGCTTCTCACTGGGCGACGGCACCATGCCGGGAATGCTGGGCAGTTCCTCCATGTCGTCATCCGTCAGCTTCGGAATCGAGCGCAGCAGACCAGCCGTGTAGGGGTGCAGCGGATTCTTGTAGATGGAGCGCACATCGCTGTACTCCACCGCCTGTCCGCAGTACATGACCATAACGTGCTTAGCGATTTGCGCCACAATACCGAGGTCATGCGTGATAAGAATGATGGATGTGCCCATTTTCTCCTGCAATTGCTTCAGCAGGCGCATAATCTGCGCCTGAATCGTCACGTCCAGCGCGGTCGTTGGTTCGTCCGCAATCAGGATTTTCGGGTTGCACGCCAGCGCCATGGCAATCATAACGCGCTGGCGCATACCGCCGGAGAGCTGGTTGGGATAATCGTTGATGACGTGTTCCGGCTCCGGGATGCCGACAAGCCGCAGCATTTCGATGGACTTTTTGAGCATTTCCGCCTTGCCCATCTGCTGATGGAAGCGGAACGATTCGCCAATCTGCTGTCCGACGGTAAAGACGGGGTTCAGGCTGGTCATTGGCTCTTGGAAAATCATCGAGATGTCATTGCCGCGGATGCTGCGCATTTCGCGCTCCGACTTTTTCACCAAGTCCTGACCGTGGTAGATGATTTCGCCGTCAATAATTTTGCCGGGCGGCGAGGGAATCAGGCGCAGGATGGACAGCGAGGTCACAGACTTGCCGCAGCCGCTTTCGCCGACGATAGCAAACGTTTCGCCCGGCTCCACCTCGAAATCCAGTCCGTCCACTGCGGGGACGACGCCCTCTTCGGTATAATAGTAGGTTTTCAGACCTTTGACCTGCAATACGGGTTCCGACATCAGGATGACCTCCTCATCATACTATTTCTAAATGGAAAAGGCGCAAGCAGCTGGCGCAGGCGAATTTAGAAATAGTATTAGTTATTCTTGAGTTTCGGGTCAAGCGCGTCGCGCAGACCATCGCCCACCAGCGAGAAGCTCATGACCACCAGCGTAATGGCAATACCGGGGACAAGCACGCCCGTGGGGTAAGTGCGGATGACTTCGCGCATCTGCGACAGCATTGCGCCCCATTCGGCTTCCGGCGGCGTCACGCCCAAGCCGAGGAACGACAGGGACGAAGCCGTCAGAATCGCCGTGCCAAGGCTCAGCGTCACATTGACGATAATCTGGGACATGGAGTTCGGGATGACGTGGGTGAAGATGATGCGCAGATTGCTTTCGCCCATCGTCTTGCACGCCTCGACATATTCCGAGCTTTTCAGGCTCAGCACGACACTTCGCACCATGCGTGTCAAGCCCGGTATGGTAAATATCGTAATGGCAATGACGGTGTTGACCGAACCCGGTCCCAGCACCGCGACGATGGTAATCGCCAGCAGCAGGCCGGGGAAGGCGAGCAAAATGTCGATGAACCGGCTGATAATCGCATCGACCCATCCGCCGAAATAGCCGGCGCTCACGCCGAGGAGCACACCAATCAGCGCGCCGGACAGCACGCCCGCGAAGCTGATGGCCAGCGACACACGCGCGCCGTAAATCATGCGCGCCAGCGTATCGCGGCCCAGATTGTCCGTGCCGAGCGGATGTTGCACCGTCATCGGGCCATACTTCTTCATGACGCTCTGTTTGAGCGGGTCAACCTGCCACACCAGCGGGCCGAGAATCGCAATCAGCACGAACAGGATGAGGACAGCGGCGGCAACCACGGAGACTTTTCTGCGCATGAACCGGCGCAGCACAGGATGCTTGTTCTTCATATCTGCCGTGTTCCTCCTTAATCGTACTTCACGCGCGGATCAACCGCCGCATACAGCAGGTCAACCAGCGTATTGACCAGCACAAACGTCACCGCCAGCACCAGCACAGCCCCCTGAATCGCGGGATAATCGCGGTTGCTGACCGAATCGACGACGAAACGCCCGATGCCGGGAATCGAGAACACCGTTTCCACCAGCGTTGCGCCGGCGAGCAGTCCGCCGAAGCGCAGACCGATGGTCGTCAACACGGGAATCAGCGCGTTCTTGAACGCATGGCGATAGGTAATCACGCGCTCCGGCACGCCGCGGGAACGAGACGTGCGGATATAATCCTGATGGATAACGTCCAGCATCGCGCTGCGCGTGGTGCGCGCAATGCTGCCGATTGCTTGCAAGCCAAGGGTGGCAATCGGGAGAACAGCTCCCTGCCATGTATCCATGCCGATACTTGGCAGCCACCTTAAATTCAAACAGAATATAAGCATCAATATGAGCGCGAGGAAGAACGACGGCGTCGAAACCGTCAGGAGCGACAAAACCATGATGAGGTTATCCGCAAATTTATTGCGGTGGATGGCCGCAATGATGCCCAGCAGCACGCCCACAGCAGCGCCAAACAGCGTGCCGCCAACAGCGAGCGTCAGCGTCTTGGGGAAGCGCTTCGCCAGTTCCTCCACGACGGGCTTGCCGGAGAAAATCGACGTGCCCAAATCGCCGTGCAGCGCATTGCCCACGAAGCGGAAATACTGGATATACAGCGGGTCGTTCAGACCCAGACGTTCACGTTCATATTCCTTGGTGTCCTTCGGAATATCCATGCCCAGCATCATGTCCACCGGGTCGCCCGGAATCAGTCGCACCATCATGAACACAATCAGCGACAAAATGAACAACATGGGTATCACTTGCAGAATCCGCTTAACAATGTATTTCCCCACGGGACATCCCCCCTGTTACTATACTACATAAAACCCTGGTTTCTACTGTTTGGATGGATGATACCTTTTTGCTTGATTTTGCTTGTTGCGCTGTACCGAAGGTCTTTTAGGATGTTTTCTTTTTGGGAGACGCGGCGGAAGGTCGGGAAACCCTCCGCCGCGCCTGCTTCAATACCTGTTGGGATTACTCACGGCAGCGCACGTGAGCCAGATCCATGGTGTTGGAGGAGTTCACAGCAAAGCCCTCAATCTTGTCGGACAGCGCGTACACATTCTTGCGCAGGTTCATGTAAGCGCCGAAGGGATCTTCATACATGGTAATCTGCGCGATGCGCGCGTAGATAGCGTTGCGCTCAGTTTCGTCCATGGTCACAGCGCCCTTTTCCAGCAGCTCGTCCACTTCCGCATTGTTATAGAAGCCGTAGTTGTTGACGTTGGTGTCGGCGGAGTGCATGATGCGCTTGAGCAGCGTGTCCGCGTCGGAGTCGCCGCCGGAGCCCATGATGAACATATCCCAGCCGAACTTCTCGTTGAACTCTTCAGGCGTGAAGTTCGCCCACGCAGAGGAGAACACCGCGCGCTCGATAACTTCCAGCTTGGCGTTGATGCCGATTTCCTTCAGTTCCTCCGCGATGATTTCCGCCATTTCCACAGCGCGGTTGTACATTGCGCTGGTCATGATGGTCATATCAAAGCCGTCCGGATAGCCAGCTTCCGCCAGCAGCTGCTTCGCCTTTTCCGGGTCGTAGGGCACAACGCCGACAGAGGAGTAACCCGCCACAGAGGGTGCCATGATGCTGTCAATCGGGGTTTCGCCCAAGCCACTGTAGAGGTATTCGCAGATGGCGTTGCGGTCGATGGCGTAGCAGATGGCCTGACGGACAGCCGGGATGCTCATCGGCGCATGGTCGGAGGCGCAGTTGAACTGGAACAGGTGGCAGCCGTTGCCATCGGTCTTGCTGACGGTCACACCGTCCAGCGCGTCCAGACGAACCGCGTCATCCGGGGAAACACCGTCGGCGATGTCCGCCTGAGCAGTTTCGACGGCAATCGCGCGGCTGGTCTGTTCGGGAACAATCTTCATGACGATTTCATGGGTGAGGGGTGCGCCTTCGTAGTAGTTCTCAAAGGCTTCAAACTTCATGACCTCGCCCTTGTCCCACTGGGTGCACTTGAAGGGGCCCGTGCCGTCAACGCTCTCCGCGGTCTTGCCGAGGTCAGCGCCGTACTTTTCGATGTATTCCGGATTCAGCACGAATGCCCACTGCTTCGCAATTGCCTGCAGGAAGAACGCCTTGGGCTCCTTCAGGGTGATGACGAAGGTGTAGTCGTCCGTCGCAACCGCCGTATCAATGAAGGAAGAAGCGTTCGAGGTGTAGCGCTGCGGATTTTCGGTATTCAGCAGGCGGTCAAACGTCGCCTCGAAGTCGTGGGCGGTGCAGTGACGGCCGGAGTGGAAGTACACGTCCTGACGCAGATGGAACGTCCACGTCATCTTGTCCTCGGACGCTTCATAGCTTTCCGCCATCTTGCAAACGACGTTGCCATCGCTGTCATAGCCCAGCAGACCGTCGTAGTACTGCGGGATAACCTTGCTGTTGGAAACATTGTTCTGCGGATCGAGAATATCCTGATCGTTGCCAATGACCCAGGTGATGGAGTCCTTGTAGCCATCTTCCGCGGACGCGGCGGTCGCAAAGACCATCGTGAACGCCATGGCGAGCGTGAGCAGGGCAGTAAGCAGCTTCTTCATGTTGAGTTCCTTCCCTTCTACTATTCTACTTGGAAGCACTGCTTCTTGAAAGCAGCGTTTCCATTTATATTCAACCTGCGTTTTGCAGGCGGAATATCATGCCTTTGCAGGAACAGTGTAGCTGACGCCCATCGCGTCCAAATCCTGCATGGACTGCTTGACAGCGAACAGCGCGCGGTTGTCTGGCGATTCCGCCAATTCTTTCAGCAGCGGGATTGCTTCCGCATCGCGCCCCTGATAGTGCAGGTAATTCGCCAGACCGTAGGTGAGCATCAGGTGGTAAATGCGCGGACGTTCGGGATTCTTGCAGTTCTTCTCGCATTCCTCCACGAAGTTTTCCGGCTTCAGCACACCCTTATAGAGCAGTACGCGGCAGAGGTAGTCGCCATCCTCGGTGGGCATATCGGGCGTGATGTCCTCCAGCGCCTTCGCGGCTTCCTCCGGCTGACCCAGCTTCATGCAGATCATCCAGTACCAGTCCGTCGTTGCGGGCAGCGCGTTCACGCCGTACTTCTTCATCAGCGTCTTGCTGTTCGCATGGGCGACTTTCGCCTCTTCATACATGCCGCCGAGGTAGCACGCCACGCCCAGGTAGTACCAGCATTCCCAGTCTTCCGGGTTTTCCAGCGCCGCCAGTTTCAGGTCGGACGCCGACTGCGTGTATTCCTCGCGCCCAATCAGCTTGCGGCCGCGCCAGAAACGCATCAGGCTGTCAAAGGGGGCATACACCAGTCCCTTGGAGAAGCACTCCACCGCTTCGTTGGTCTTTCCCGCGTCCAGCAGTTCCAGCCCCTTCTTCTTCAGCAGGTTCGGGTTGCATTCCTCATTCCGGAGAATTTCGCTCGTCATGGCTTTCGACCATCCTTTCTTTTCTTGCAGGGGACTCTGCATAAAAAAACACGAAAAGTACAATGTCCCCTGATACGGAAAATGGAACGACGAATCCGTCGTTCCACTTTGAACGTAGTGCCATTCTACACGATTTCTTTTCGCTTGTCAAATGCAATTTTCGGACTTTTCGGCCGTTTTCGTGCATAAAACGTCATAGTTTTTGCATCTTTATCGGACACTTTTTGCAATCCCACGATTCTTGTAGGGTCTGCAATGTCCCGAATCACCGTACTAAAGCGATGTATTCTGTATACAGTCGAAAGTTCTGAAATCAGTCATTTTTTGCAGTACAGCTTGACAATTCTTGAGGTTTTGGCTATACTTTTTTCAACCTCAGTTTCCACCTCGTCAGTTTGGGAGAATGAGGGCGGTATTTTTCAAGGATTGCAGTCAGGAGGTGTTTGGTAATGCCCGATAAGGAATGGCTCTACCCCAATCTGCACGAGAACGGCTATACATACAGTGCGCTGGAGAACCTGCACTACATTCCGCATGTTCATGGCGGTCTCGAATGCATCTATGTGCTGGACGGCGAACTTTGCGCCACCATCGACGAAAAGAACTACACGCTGAAGAAAGGCGACATCTGCCTGATTTTCCCGCAAGTGCGCCACAGCTATCGCACGCCCAATCACAGCAACATCTTCTGCTTCGCCTTGCTCCACGATACCATGCCCGACGATCTGCGCTCGCTCTTCGTCGATGGCTATGCACTCCCCAACCCGATTTACCGTGCAGGGAGCTATTCGCCACTCATCCCCGAAATTATTGACCACATGCTGATGCCGGAAGAGCGCAAAGCGAACCGACTGGTGCATACTGGGCGGCTGCTGATGCTGCTCGGCCTGCTGTTCGACGCGCGCGCGCCCATCTCCGCGCAGAAACTTGCCATGTCCGCCGAAGAAGAAGTGATGCAGTACCTGCACGAGAATTTCCACGACCCCATCACGCTCACGCAGGCAGCGGAGCATCTGGGGTTGTCGCAATTCCAGCTCTCCCGCATTTGCAACCACCAAATTGGCATGGGCTTCAACGCCTACCTGAAAAGCCTGCGCGTAACCGCCGCCATGCGCCGATTGGCGTTCACAAACAAGGGAATGCAGGAGATCGCCCTCGGCTGCGGCTTTGAGAGCGTCCGCACGTTCAACCGCGCATTCAGCGAGGAAACGGGCATATCGCCCAGCGAATACCGCCGCGCTCATCAGCAATGCACGGCGCTGAATCTCGACGTGAACCCAGCGCCCGCGAAAAAATCCGAATAAACAGACGAATCCCCCATGTAGCCGTTTTTTGCACTGCATGGGGGATTGTTCTACTGCCGATTATTTATTCTCCGCTGGTTCGTCATCATAGTGAACTGCGCCCTCGACGTACACATGCGCATACCCGCTGGCGTTTTCTCCGCTGATGGTCACGGTGTACTTGCCCGGCGTCTTCGGCACGATGCTGAAGCTGCTCGTCGGCAGCCGCTTGCCGGTGTAAATCGGCTCACCGTCCTCCGGGGTGATGGTCACGTCGATGCGCCCGCCGTCGCACTGGATGTCCGCCATGATTTCCTTGCCTTCCGGCACAATCAGCGTGGACGTGTAGGTCGTATTCAGCGCTGTAAAATCAAGGTTGAATACCACGTCGGACGTTGCGATGACCCCATCGAAGGGCGCTTGCGGCTGCTGGGCACAGCCAGTCAGCAGCAGTGCCAGCACCAGCAGAACGAGCAGCTTGCAGAAAGTCATTCCTTTGTGACGCATGATGATTCCTCCTTGTTATATCATTGGAAAGCCAGCTGCTCGGTCGCGCCCATTTGGCGCGGCAATGTGCAAGGGGTGGGGAAAGCAAGTTGGGGGCGCTCCTGCGTGAGCGCAAAGTTACCGGCAGGGACGCTTCGCTGCCTGCGCCCCTGTTGACTTTTCCTTTGGAATGGTCGCCCGTGGAACAGTTGGGGCGTTGCCCCAAACCCCACAAGGGAGCTCCGCCCCTTGACCCCGCAAGGGACATTGTCCCTTGACCCTTTTTGGGCTGCCCAGCTTGGTCGCATTACCCAGACAGGTTTTTTAACCTGCTTTTTTCTCCTCCTGACCCTCTTTGTGGGTCATACGGATGATGCCCACTACCGCCGCGAACAGCACGCCCGCGACAGGCCAGACAATCCACGTCCGATCCCATGCCATCGTGATAAAGCTCCACGCCAGATACGCCGCCGTCACCAGGCACCAGTAAATCGGCACAATCGGCGAACGTGCCGCGCGCTTGCCTTCCCGCGTGTAGTCGCCTTCTTCCAGCAGCCGCTGGAACGACCCCTGCACCATCCCGACGCGGACAAACAGGTACACTGCCACGGCGACCATCGCCAGCAGCAGCGACACGCACGGCAGCATGATGCGCTCCGGGGCTGCGACGCTGTCCGCTGCCAGCGTGCCGAGCAGCACGGGTATCGCCGACAGAATGCACAGCACAACGCCGACGATGATGCCGCGCGTGCAGGTTTCGCGGTACGCCGCCTGCTTCTCCTTCACCATGCCCGACACGCCGTAAGCCGTCTCAATGTCCTCCTGCTCCAGATATTCGTATTCCTTGCTTTCCATGCCCTGCCGCAGGAAGATGACAACCGCTGCCACAACCAGCAGCAGCAGAATCACCACGCCGATGATGCTGCCCACGCCCGCCGCAGGTCCTTCGCCCGTGCGGGAGAGAATCATCAGCAGTGGAATCGGCGAAAGCACGCACAGACTGACCGCCAAGGCGCGTGTGGGCGCCTGCTTCCGGCAGAGGGCGAGGAAGGCGCTCGCTTCTTCCATGCTGACGCGGCGAACACTGCTTTCCGACGCGCCGTCTTCCACCGCCGCAGGGGTCGGCGCTTCGTTCTCGTCGCGCAGGAGGTAATCCGTCGTCACCGAGAAGAGGTCTGCCATTGCCAGCACGCGCCCCAAATCGGGAATCGCTTGTGCGCTTTCCCACTTGCTGACCGCCTGACGCGACACGCCGAGCTTCTCCGCCAGCTCTTCCTGACTCCATCCATTCTTCTTCCGCAGGTCGATGATTTTGTCTGCTAAAATCATGGTTGTTTCTCCTTTCCGTTCCCTCTTGGGATGGCTTTATCCTATCAATTTTCCCGGTTGCGCACCACCAAGCTGCGCTGGAAATCTGTCAACCCGCGGTTGCATTTCAGCAATTGGTCGTATTTGAACCCATTTTCGCCATTCCGTTCTCGATTTTCCTGTGCTATCATCGAGGATGAGGTGAATCCCATGACCCATGAACAAAACGAACGTTTGCTGACGCTGCTCAGCGAATATCTCTGCTTTCAGCCGGATGCCATCGCCCCGGCGGATGTTGCCGCGTTCTCTGCGGACGCGCACCTGCCGCAGGAGGACGCGTATCGGATGCTGCTGAGCGCGAAATTAGGGCTTGACCCCGACCGTGCGGAGGATTGGCTGCTCATTCGCGACGCGCTGCCGAAAATCATCCGCCGCTGCGACCCTGCCGATTACGCGCAGGACGAATATCTCCGCCGCATCGCCCCCGTCAGCGGACAGCACGGTCACGCGACGCTGACGCAGGACGTGATTCTGCCGATGGAGCTGTTCGTCCGGGATGATTTTCTGCCGCTGGATGACGGAACGTGTCTCCCTCAGTTGGGATGGTTCGACACATCCTTCCGTTTTCCTGCCATAAAGGAAAATAACCTCGTCTGGATGACCGTCACGCCCAACGAAATCAACACCATTCAGCCCTGCGTCCGCCAGTCGCACGGCAAGGTGCTCACGTTCGGTTTAGGACTGGGCTACTACGCCTTCCACTGCCTTTTGAAGCCGGATGTGCGCCGCGTGACCGTCGTCGAGCGCGACCCGGACATCATTTCGTTGTTCCGCACGCTGCTCCTGCCGCACTTTCCGCGCCCGGATGCGCTGGAAATCATTCAGGCGGATGCGTTTGACTTCGCGCCGAAGCACCTGCCGGCGTACGACGTTGTGTTCACCGACCTCTGGCACGATGTGGCGGATGGACTGCCGCTCTATCAGCAGATGAAAGCGCTGGAAGTGCCCGGCGTGAAGTACCTGTACTGGATTGAACAGACGCTGCGCTGCTATCTGCGCTGATTACGGCTGGTTTCTCCGCCTGCGCGTCCGGCAGCGGATGGTGAGGGTCATGCCACCGTCCTCCTGCGCCTCATTGAGCTGCACGGGCAATCCAGCTTCGTTCATTTGTGCGACAACCTCCCGCAGCGCATTCAGGTATGGACGGGCATCCCGTACCGCACTGACGACTTTGCCCGAATGCTTCGCCCCCGGCAGCCGCCGATTCGCCGCTTCCACAAACAGCTCCACTTCGCGAATGTCCAGCCGCTCTTTTGCCGTGCGCAGCGCAATCCGCTGGCGGCTTTCCGCGTCCACCACGCGGGTCAGCGCTTCCGCGACGCGCTCCGGCAGTTGCTCTTGCCGCAGGATGTCCCGCGTCCTGTCATCCAGCGTGGCGATTCGCTGCAGGGACAGTACATGCGCGGCGCTGTCGCCCGTTTGCTGGGCAATGGCAGCGCGCGGCACGCCAAAATCAGCAGTCAGGCGATTCGTCGCTTCCGCCCGGTCGAGGTATCCCATCGGGCGGGCGCGCAGGGCAGCGAAGATTTCGCCCGCGCTGGTCATGTCCGATACGTCCTTGGGCTGCACCCGCGCCGGAATCTCCCGCCACCCCAGCATCCGGCACGCCATCAGCCGCCGATTGCCCTCCACGATGATATATCCCTGCGCCGCCGCGCGCACCAGAATCGGCTCGCGCAGCCCTTCGCGCGCCATTGACGCGGCAAGTGTCTCCAGCGGCATATGCGAAAGCGACTTCTGTTGCACGCTCGGTCTGAGCGCAATCTGTTCTGTCGGGAGCAGCGCGATTTCCGTCTGCGCCCACTGTGCCTGATCCATACTGGGTTTCCACCCCTTTCCCGCTGCAATGTTCGTTGATTGGTATTGTGGTTCGTGGGATGCTATTCCACATAGCAAAGTATGTTTTTCGCCTCCGCAGAGGCGAAATCCCCTGCGAAACAGCACAAAACCGTCAGAAAAACAGCATTCACTGAATACAAAAACAGTATAAAACAAAGACCCTTTGCGAAGCAAGCAGAATCGTTCGACACGATTTTGCGCCTGCAGAGGGTCTTTTTGTCATCGGATAGATGCGCCTGTCACGCCTTGTCGGTTTGACCGAGCGGCGACTTACCCGGCGTGCCGGCTTTTCGCGGATACTGTCGTGCGGTTTTTGTCTGCTTGGCAATCGGCAGAAGCAGATGCTGCCATTCCTGCCCCGGAATGGCGACTGGAATCGGTTCTGCCAGCTTTCCGCCCAGCAGAAACGCCGCCTTTTTCCCCGCGCCGAGTTCATCCTGCACAGCAGGGCCCTTCCAGCAGACGGCTTTCTCGCCTACCTTCACATATGGCAGCAGATATTCCGCCAGCACCGGCAGCGGCGCAACCGCCCGCGCAACTGCCACGTCATAGCACTCGCGTTGTTCCTTCATGCGCGCGCCGTCCTCCGCGCGGGCGTGAACGAGCGTCACATTCTGCACATTCAGCGCGTCCAGCACCGCTTGCAGGAAGTTCAGGCGCTTCTGCTGCGCATCCATCAGCGTCACACGCAAATCCGCCCTTGCCAGCGCCAGCGGCAGCCCCGGAAATCCCGCGCCCGTGCCGACGTCAATCAGCGACGCGCCCTGCGGAATCAGCTCCGGAATCGTCAGCGCCATCAAGCTGTCGACATAGTGGCGGTCAATCATGTCCGCCTCTTCCGTCACAGCGGTCAGATCCATCTTTGCGTTCCATTCCAGCAGCAGTTCATGGTATTTCAGCAGCTTTCCCGGCAGGTCGGGCGAAAAGGGAATCCCGCATTCCGTCAGGCGCTGTTCCAGCATTTCTTCCGTCATTTCCTTCACTCCAGCGGCAGGTGAGTATACTTCACTGCCCAGTATTTGCACCACGCCAGCGCCTCCCGACAGTGGTTTTTAAGCCAGAAGCGCAAGCCCAACTTCGTCGGCGCGCCGATGCCGTAGGCGGTCAGCCCGTTGTCCTCGGCAATCGCGATTGCGCGCGGCAGGTGATAATCACTCGTGATGATCATCACCTTGGTGACGTTGCGCCCACCGAGCAGCTGCATGGCGTTTTTGATATTTGAATGCGTGCTGGCGGATGTGGTGTCCATAAGAATCATATCCTCATCCACGCCCAGCCCAATCAGCACATCGCGCATGACGACAGCTTCCGGCGCGGGTTCATTGCCGCCCTGCCCGCCGCAGACAACAACCGGCACTTTCTTCTGGCGGTACGTTTCCGCCGCCTTTTCGAGCCGCCACTGCAATTGCAGCGACGGCGTACCGTCGGGTTTGACCTGCGCGCCCAGCACGAGCATGGCTTCGTAATCCTTGCCCGGCGCGGCGACGTGCGTTTCCTTCCAGCAGACCATCAGCACGATGCTGACGTAGGCAATTGCGCCCAGCAGAATCAGCACCAGCAGGATTTTCAGCAGTCGTTTTACTCCTCTTGCCATAGAATTCCTTTCCACCAGAGGCGCTGCCTCTGGACTCCGGCAGGGGCATTGCCCCTGCACCCATTCGCGCGATTGGGTTGAGCACTCTTTCATACTGTTTTCGCGTGTTGATGCAGGGATTTCGCGCCCGCGGGCGCGACCAAAGGGCAATGAAAACAGACGAAGTCTGCGCTCGCCCTTTGGAAACCTTCGGGGTGCACTTCCATGTTTCTTGAGTGGCATCAGAAGGTCTTTTAGTTAGTGCACGGGCGCTTTGGTATCACGCTTCCACTCCCTATAACGAATTAACCTTCCTTTTTCATCCCGGAATATTGGCACAATTCCTCAAATTGCGGCACAATCTGGTCGCCCAAGCGCCGCACCTCGCCCATCACACGGGTTCGCCCGGCTTGCGTCAAGTACCAATCGTCCTGATTCACGCCTTCCTCCCGTGCGGGACAGACCAGAAAGCGCGTTTCCGGCATGGCCGTCTGATAATACAGCAGCGCCCGCCGCGCATGAAACGGGCGGCAGCAGAGAATCGCCGTGCGCGCGGAAATTCCCTGCGCTTTCAGCACGGCCGCGGATTTGCGCGCGTTATCCCATGTAAACGTCGCTTCGTCCTCGCGCAGAATCGCGCCGCCCGGGACGCCGTGCTTGATCAGCACATCACGCAAAAACGCCCACTCCGTCGGATAATCATCCGGATACGCCGCACGGTCTTCCGGCATCACGCCGATGAACTTGTCCACCGCCGCGCCGTGCCGCCCCGACGGCAGCACATACGGCGCATAGCCCGCGCAGTACAATTCCGCCGCACGAATCGCGTTTGCCGGATGGCGCGAACCGGGAATCAGGATAACGTCAGCTTTCTCCGGCGCGTCCGACACGAACACGAAGTCCGTCACCGCCCGGATGAACGGGAACGCGCCCGTCTGCTTATTTTCCATACTGCTCCCACGCGGCGATTGCCTCTGCGCGCTCCGTGTCCGTCATCGGCGTGAACGCCTGCACATAAATCGCCCGAAGCTGCGCCGTTGTCAGCGCCTCCGGGTGATTGCCGAGCCGCTCCGGGTTCACCGATGCCGCCAGCATGTCCAGCGTTGCGTCATCCGGCATCGGGATTTTGTCCAGTTCCAGCACCGCCAGCAGCCCTTTGAGCAGGATTGCGCCGTCCATCGGCTTTTCACCGCCGAGGATGCGTGACAATTCCGTCAGCATCGGCTGATATTCCGCCTGCGCCGCCAGATGCGCCCACAGGTGCGGCAGCGTCAGCATACACGCATGGCCATGCGCCGCGCCGAGCTTCTTCGTGATTTGGTAGCTCATCGCATGCGCCGCCGTCGTCCGCGTCGTCAGAATCGCCACACCGGATTCATACGCCGCGTGCAGCATCTCATCCTGCGCCTTTCGGTCGCCCTGCAAATACGCCGTCAGGTTGTCCAGCACGCCGCGAATCGCGCGCTCCGCGTGAATCCGGCTGCCCGGCGTCGCCTTCTTCGCCCACCACGATTCAATCCCCTGCGCCAGCGCATCCATCGCGCAGGACTTCCGGTGATACTCCGGCAGCGTGTCCAGCAGCGACCCGTCCAGCAGTACCCCGTCCGGCAGCAGCGCCGGATGATCCACCGACAGCTTCTGCCCGTCCTCATACAGCACCGCGACCGCCGTCGTTTCCGCGCCCGTGCCGGCCGTTCCCGGAATCGCCAGATGCGGCACTTTCCCCTCTGGCGGCAGCTGATTCGCCCGCACATGGACAATATCGGTCATCAGCAGCGCCTTAATGCCCTTGGCGGTATCCATCGCCGACCCGCCGCCGACGGAAATCAGCCCGTCACAGTCCTTTTCCTGATACAGCGCCGCCCCCGCGACGCAATCCTGCAAATCCGGATTGGGATGAAACGCATCGAACACGGGCAGACGCATTCCGGTTCGTGCGAAAAAGACGTTTTTGGTTCTTTCGCCCGCGACGAGGAGGGGCTTGGTGATGCCCATTTCGCGCAGGAGCAAGGATACGTTCGCGCCGCAGAGTGAACCGCGGCCTTCCTTCAGCCAGCTTGGCATGATTGATTCTCCACCTTTCCGCGCTCTATTGTAGCAAATTCGGACATTTTGCGCAAGGGGGGAAGGAGGAGAAAGGGCAAAGGGCAAAAAGCTAAACACGCGGAAACAGCAAGGAAAAGCGACCTACTCAATCGCGAGGAGGGGTCAAGGGGGGGATCCCCCTTGCAGGGTCAAGGGACAGCGTCCCTTGTGGGGTTTGGGGCAACGCCCCAACTGTTCCGCAGGCGACCAACTCCAAAGAAGAAGTCAACCAAGGCGCAGGCAGCGAAGCGTCCCTGCCAGTAACTTTGCGCGTCCTCAGACGCGCCCCCAAGCTGCACATTCGACCACTCGCACATTGTCGCGCCCATTGGCGCGACCGACCACTTACCCCTCCAATCCGACCACCTATTGAATTTCGCTTGCCGAAATCCGCTTTCTTCGTTATGATATTCTCATCAGAAAGGAAGTGACCCCGCATGGATGACCTCAAATCGGACGCCCTTCGCGACATGGACGTTGAAATCCGCTTGGATGCCACCCGCCGGAAGCCCCGCTTCATCATCGAAACCGCCGAAATGACCCCGGAATTGACCCGTCTGATTCAGCAGCTGACCGCGCGCGCCGCCGTCCCCATCATCGGCTACCAGCAGGACAAGGCGTTTCCGCTCCAGCAGGATTCCCTCGTCCGTGTCTGGGCAGCGAACGGGCATGTCTACGCCGCGACGGAAACAGGCGAGTTTCTCCTCCGCCAGCGGCTCTGGGAACTCGAAGAACGCCTCGATTCGCACCACTTCATCCGTATCAGCAACAGCGAAATCATCAACCTCCGCCGCGTGATCGCCTTTGACCTCTCTCTGACCGGCACCATTTGCGTCAGCTTGCAGGGCGGACAAATCAGCTACGTCTCCCGGCGCTATGTCCGCACGATTCGGCAGGCGCTCGGATTGTAAGAAAGGAGCATCCCCATGAAAAAGCAAGTTTTCCTGCGTTCCCTGCTCGGTGCATTCGTTGGCTGCTTCATCGGCGTCGTCATCATCGTCTGCATTTCGCTCGCCATCGGCGGCGGGGACATGCACATCGCCACCCCTGCACTGCTGGCGCAGGTCGGCAGCGAAGTCGGCGCATTCAGCCTGCAAATGGCAGCCGCCATGCTCATTGGCGCTATTTGGTCGGGCGCGTCCGTCATTTGGGAAGTGGAGCGGTGGAGCCTGCTCCGGCAGACGCTGACGCACTTTCTCCTGTGCAGCGTCGTCTGCCTGCCGATTGCGTGGGCAATGGGCTGGATGGCAGATCAGCCCGGCTGGTATCTCTTCGGCTTCGTCGCGATGTACGCCGGCATTTGGCTGCTTAACTACCTGCAAATCCGGCGGCGCGTGCGGGAAATCAATGAGCGGCTGAAGCAGGTGTGAGGCTGCTTCTTCGTTATCCCCAGTCAATGCACAGCCTGTTCACAAACTTATCCCCAGGGTTATCCCCGTTCTGTGGATAACATCAAAATCCCCTGCGGCATCGGAAGCACTTCCGCCGCAGGGGTTCATTTTATCCGAATACCCGCACCCGAATCACGCCCGCAATCGAGGAAATGACGTTCAGCGCCATCTTCGACGGGCGGTCGGACAGCTCCATCACCGTCACCGCAACGTCCTTGCGGGACTTGTTGACGAGGTTGTCGATGTTGATCTGCTCCGCCGAAACGCAGGTTGTAATCGTCGCGACCATGTTCGGGACGTTCTCGTGAATGACCAGCACGCGGACGCCTTCGGGCGCGCCCAGCGGCACATCCGGCAGGTTGACGCTGTTGCGAATCGAGCCGACTTCAAGATAGTCGCGCAGTTCCGCCGCCGCCATCCGAGCGCAGTTGTCCTCGCTTTCAGGGGTCGATGCGCCCAGATGCGGAATACACGTCACCTTCTCCACGCCGAGCAGCTCCTCGCACGGGAAGTCGGTCACATAGCCGCCGAGCTGCCCGGACGCCAGCGCCGCCTTCACGTCCGCGGTATTCGCCAGTTCGCCGCGGGAGAAGTTCAGCAGAATCGCTCCCTTCTTCATCTTCGCAATTGTCGCTGCGTTGATGCTGCCGCGCGTTTTATCATTCAGCGGGACGTGGAAGGTGATGTAATCCACCTGTGCGAATACGTCCTCATTCGTCGCAGCGCGGTGGACGCTGCTGCTCAATGCCCATGCGCTTTCGACCGAAATAAACGGGTCGCAGCCGACGACCTTCATGCCGAATCCAGCGCTGGCGGCGTTCGCGACGAGCCGCCCAATCGCGCCCAGACCAATCACGCCGAGCGTCTTTCCGCGCAGCTCCGGCCCGACAAACTGTCCCTTGCCCTTCTCAACGAGCTTCGGCACGTTCTCCTGTCCCTTGAGCGTATCCGCCCAGCGGATGCCCGCGGCAACGTTGCGGCTGCCCAGCACGAGCGCGCCCAGCACAAGTTCCGCCACGGCATTGGCGTTCGCGCCGGGGGTATTGAACACGGCGATGCCCTGTTTGGTGCACTTATCCAGCGGGATATTATTGACGCCCGCCCCGGCACGCGCGATGCCCAGCAGTTCCGGGTTCAGCGGTGCATCGTGCATGACCGCCGAGCGCACGAGAATGCCCTCTGGCACAGGTTCTTCCGGGCTGATGACGTACTGTTCCGCGGACAATTCCTCGTGGATGACATCGGAAATCGCATTCAGCGTCTTGATTTTGAACATGATTCTTCTCCTTCACAATCGGGGTTCTGCGAAATCATCAGCCCCATTGTACCAAATTAATACTATTTCCAGATAAGAATGCGCCAAGATGCGCCGCGAATTTTTCATTCTGGCTAACGTGAATGAAACGCAGCGTAGCAGCGCTACGCTAAGTGGAATGAGCGGACGCCAGAATGGAAAAGGCGCAAGCAGATGGCGCAGGTGAATCTGGAAATCGTATAAATAGCTTGCGGAAAAAGTCAAGAAACATGGGAGTGCGCTGCGAAGGGGTGTCGGGGGCGACCGCCGACATTCGTCTGTTTTCATTGCCCCCGACTCGCCTCCGCAGAGACGAAATCCCCTGCTTGCGGGAAAAAGCAGCTATGACTGAAAGACCTGCTACTCGGTCGCGCCCATCTGGCGCGACAATATGCGAGTGGTAGATAGAGCAGCTTGGGGGGCGCATCTGCGGATGCGCAAAGTTACTGGCAGGGACGCTTCGCTGCCTGCGCCTTTGTTGAGCGCGTTTGGCGAAATGGTCGCCCGTGGAACAGTTGGGGCGTTGCCCCAAACCCCACCAGAGGCGCCGCCTCTGGACTCCGCAAGGGGCATCGCCCCTTGACCCTTCCGCGCGATTGAGTTGGCTTCTCTTCCATACGCTGCCCGCGTGTTTATCCTCTTTTTTCCCTTTCCTTAAACATTTTCCCTTTCAAATTCCTTCATGAACTCCACCAATTTCTTGACCCCTTCCATGGGCATAGCGTTATAAATCGACGCTCTCATACCGCCCACCGTCCGATGGCCCTTCAAATTCACCAATCCCTGTGCCGCCGCCGCCTTCACAAACGCCGCGTCCTTCTCCGCGTCGCCCGTCACGAACGTCACATTCATCAAGCTGCGATACTTCTTCTGCGCCGTCGCCTTGAACAGCTTGCTGTTATCAAGGAAGTCATACAGCAGCTTTGCCTTCTCCTGATTCACCTGATAAATCGCCTCCACGCCGCCGATGGACAGCAGCCAGTCGAACGTCAGCCCGGCGAGATAGATGCCCCAAGTGTTCGGCGTGTTGTACATGCTGCCCTTGTCGGCTTCGACCTTCCAGTCCATCAGCTTCGGGCAGATGGGCTTCGCGTGGCCGAGCAAGTCCTTGCGCACAATCACGACGCACAGCCCGGACGGGCCGATGTTCTTCTGTGCCCCGGCGTAAATCACCCCGTAGCGGTTCACATCCATCGGTTCGGAGAGAATCATGGAGCTTGCGTCGGCAACAAGGGGCGCTTTGACATCCGGCAGTTCCACAAACCGCGTGCCGTAGATGGTGTTGTTCTGGGTGATGTGAACGTAATCCGCGTCGGGGTCGAACTTCGCCGCCGCCATGTCGGGAACGTAGGTGTAGTTGTCTTCGCGGCTGGTCGCGGCGATATTGACTTCGCCGTAGCGCTTTGCTTCTTCTGCGGCAAGGTGCGCGAAATTGCCTGAATCGACATAATCCGCCTTGCCCTTGACCATCAGATTCAAGGGAATCGCGGAAAATTGCAGCGTCGCGCCGCCTTGCAGCAGCAGCACCTCGTAATCATCCCCGATGTGCATCAGTGCGCGCAAATCCGCGACCGTCTTGTCGAAGATATCGGTATACATCTTGCTGCGGTGCGACATTTCCATCACGGACATGCCCGTGTTTCCGTAGACCATCAAGTCCTTCTGCGCCTTCTCCAACACCGGCTGTGCCAGCATCGACGGACCGGGGGAAAAATTATACACACGCTCCATTGCGTTTCGCCTCCTGCATCATTTAGTGGGTCATTTATCGCCCACCGGGTGAATTTCGTTCCATGTGCATATCATACGCGCTTTCCGCCCGAATTGCAACCCCTTTTGCAGGAAAAAACAGGAGAAATACAAAAACGCCCGCTGAACATGATCGTCAGCGGGTTTCCTTGTCACAGATCCAGTACATACCATTCTTTCCCAGTCTGCTGAAAGTCCAGCGACAGGAACATCTTTCTACTCTGCGTGTTGAAATCGTAGATGTTTGCCGTCACGCGCCGCGCGTGCTCAGGCAGGTATACATCGCGTTCAGCCACTCCAGCGAACACAGTTTGTCAATGTTGTCCACCCACTTGCAGACATCGCAATCCCGATACCACGGCAGCGCCGCTTCTGGGTTCGGATAATACGGAATCAGCGCAATCTCCTCGTCCACCACTCGATTTTCCACGCTTACCCCCGCAGCCCCAAGAGCGCCAGCACCGCCGTTTCCAGCGCGCCGTCCTCGTTGTACTGCCCTGCCTTCACCTTGTATTCCGTGTCAAGGCAGATTCCCACGCCGCGCCGCACCTGCGCACCGGTGTAGCCCTGCGCCTGCCGCATCGTGCGCTCCGCCGCGAACGGCGCAATGCCAAGGTTCTTCACCAGCTCCTGCCGGCTCAGTTTCTCGTACTGCATGATTTTCACATGCTGCATCAGCCGGTACTGCCGCAGCAGCATTGCCAGAATGCCCAGCCGCTCCTGCCCGGCGGTCAGCATATCGCGCAGGAGCATCAGCGCCCGCGCGCGCTGCCCCGCGACGACGGCGTCCACCATCTCGAACACCGTGCATTCGATGGAGCGCGTCGCCACGGCGTGAACGTCATTCTCCGTGATGGTGTCGCGGTCGCCCGCCAGCGCCGTCAGCTTCTCGATTTCCGCGCGCAGCAGCGCCGTGTCATTGCCGACCGTGAAGGACAAAAGGCTCGCCACGTCCGGCGCGCACTTCTTCCCGTTCTGCTGGAACACGCGGACAATCCACCCGTTCAGTTCCGCATCCCCCAGCGGCTCGAACGATACGATGCCGCCCTTTTTCTTCACCGCCGAATAGAGCTTCTTGCGCCCGTCCGCCTTGCCGCGCACATAAATGACCAGCACGCACGAATCCGGCACTTTCGGGATGTAGCTGACGAGCCGCTCTTCCGCCTCGCTCCGCCCGGTCGTACCATTCAGTTCCCGCACAACAACCAGCCGCTTGTCCGACGCGAACGGCAGCGTTTCGCACGCCGCAATAATCTCCCCTGCCGACGGATTCTCCATAACGCTCTCGTTCAGCTCCGCCAGTCCGTCCGCCAGCACCGCCTTGCGCAGCGCTGCCAGCGTCACGCTCTTGATGTTCTCCTCCACGCCCTCAAACAGGTACGCACCGCTGACCTTCCCGGCCTTCAGCGCCTGCACAAATTCATTGCGATTCATTGCATTCCCTCAAATTCTTCGATGGTAAAGCAGCTGTCCGCCATACGGATGATGATGGCTCCGCTTTCCAGCGTACTGTACACATCCGCATCGGTGATGCCGCGCAGATAGTCCGCCGCATTCTCCCGCTTGGTGGACACCAGCACGGCAGTCGGCGCGCTTTCGTCCAGAAACGCCTGCGTCGTGCCGTTCTTCGACCCGTGATGCGCCGCTTTCACCACGTCCGCGGATACGGCTGCGTACTGCCCGTACCGCGCGCTCAAATCACCCGTCAGCAGCAGCTTCACGCCCTCCGCCTCCACCAGCAGCGCCATCGAGCCGTCGTTGGCGTTTGACGCTGAAAATCCTTTCGGCGGAAAGAGCACCGTCAGCTTGCCTTCCGCCCACTGGAGGATGTCGCCACGGCAGACGGTCTCGATGACCGTGCCGTTTTCCTCCATCCGCGCCAGCAGCGGGAGTACCTCTTCGTCGAAATCCGCCTCCAGTGCGCCGGACGGCATCACGCACCGGCGAATTGGTATGCCCTCATCCAGCAGTTCCCGCACGCCGCCCGCGTGGTCGCTGTGCAAATGCGTCAGCACGAGCAAATCCACCGGCAGATGCTCCGCGCGCAGGTATGATGCCAAATCGCCGCCGTATTCGCCCGCATCCACCACCAGCACATGTTTCTCCTGCCGCAGCACGGCGGCATCGGCGTCGCCCATGTCAAGCTGAATATATTCCGTCCCGGAAAACGGCGCGGGCAGCAAAATCGTCGCCATCAGCGCCGCCCCTGCCGCAAGCATCGGCAGCCGCTTTTTGCGGTTCTGCCAGCGGTTCCGGCTCTTTCCGAACGGCAGCAGCGCCGCAAACACCAGCAGCCAGCCGAGTACCACCCACGCATCCGGCTGACGTGTCCACAGCGTCGGCGCGAACCGCCCCAGTGCGTTCACCAGGCGCAGGAATCCCTCACTGACTGCGCGCGTCGCCGCCCCCGGAAGCGCCGCCAGCCACGGAATCGGTGTCAGCAGCAGTGTCACCCAATCCAGCAGGAGCAGCACGTTCATCCCCGCCACCAGCAGCACATTCACCGCAATGCCCAGCAGCGGCACGCGCCCGAACCAGTACAGCTCCGGCAGCAGTACGCCGAACTGCGCCGCCGCGGAGACGGACAGCAGGGACAGTATCTTCCCCTTCCAGCTGCGCTTTTTCTGCGCGTTCGGGGCGGTCTGCGCCGTTATCCCGCAAATCGCCGCCATCACGCCGTACGTCATTTGGAACGACGCGCTGAACAGCTGTGCGGGCGCAAACATCAGCTGAATCATTGCCGATGCGCACAGCACATGCAGCATCAGCACCCGCTTGTGGCGAATTCTTCCCCAGCAGACGAGCGCCCAGAGCAGCACGGCGCGGACGGCGGGCGCATTCCCGCCTGTCAGGAACGCATACGCCAGCAGCATCGGCAATGTCAGCGCCATCCGAAGCCGCCGATGCTTCACCGGCATCATCAGCAGCGCCAGCAAGGCAACCAGCACGCCCACATGGAAGCCCGAAACGGACAGAATATGCGCAATACCGAGCCGCCGGAACTGTTCCTGCTCCTCGTCCGGCACTTCGTCGCGCATTCCCAGCAGCACCGCACTCGCCAGCTGTCCAGCTTCCTCGCCGCAAACGTCTCTCAACGTCTGCGCCATGCGGTGATTGAACCGTGCCGCCAGCCCATAAAGAGAAAGCCCGTCCGGCAGCGCTTGCAATTTCGCCGCACCATACAGGCCTATCAGGATATTCTTCTGCCGCAGAGCCTGTCGAAAGTCGTACCCATGCGGATTCCGCTGTCCCTGCGGATGATAGACTTCGGCGGTCATGCTGATTCTTGCCCCCGGCGTCAGGCAATCCGGGATTTTCTCATCCGCCTTAAGGTAGAACGTCCAGTATGCGCCGGATGCAATGCGCTCGCCGTTCAGCGTCACGTCCCGCAGGATAACGCGTACCTGCCCCTTTTCTGCGCGGAAGTCCACCTCGCCCGCAACAACGCCCGTCACCTGCGCGTCTCCTTCCGGCGGAAGCGTCGGATTCGCCGTGCGGATGCCCAGCGCCGCGCCAAGCAGGAACGTCAGCAGCAGACAGCCCGCCGCGCGTGTTCTCCGCCGTCCCAGCAGAAGCAATCCCGCCAGCGCCGACGACACGCAGAGCATCGGCATTGCACTCGTCGGCGCTTGGAAGCCGAGGGCGATGCCCGCCATCATCAGCAGTGCCGCGCAGGGCAGGAGGGCGGTTTGCAGCAATGCGTGCCGTGTTCGCGCGTCAGACACGATACGTTGCGCCGATGTGCGCCAGCTCCGCGTCCGTGCGAATCGCCCGCGCCTGTTTGAGCAGCGTTTCCGGGTCGATGTTCGGATTCAGGTGGGTGATAACGAGCTTCTTCACGCGAGCATCGCGCGCCAGTTCCGCCGTCTGCGCCGCGGAGAGGTGCGGCAGACCCTCCTGCCACATTTCCGTCGGGAACAGCCCATCCGCCAGCAGCAGATCCGCGTCCTGCGCGAAGTCCGTCAGCCCCTCCACGGTATTGGTGTCGCCGGTGTAGCACAGCGTCTTTTCGCCGTCCGTCACGCGGTACATACCCCCCGGCACAGGGTGACGCGCGGCAAAAACGCGCACGGAAAATTCACCAAGCTGCACCTCGTCGTCCTTTTGCACGTCATGCAGGCAGAAAGCGCCGCTTTGCTGCACCACCTTGCGCACCATCGACGATTCGTCCACCGGCGCGTAGACATCCAGCGGTTTTGCCGCGCACGCCTGCAAGCGGAACAAGAGCGGCAGCACGTCGCTGCAATGATCGAAGTGCCAGTGCGAGAGCAGCAGCGCATCCAGCTTCTCCGGCGGCATCAGCGCCGTCAGCCTTCCGAGCGTCCCGCTGCCCATATCCATCGCCATGCGCGTCTTTTCTCCGCGCACCAAATATCCCGACGTTGCGCCATTCGCCGCCGGAAACGGCCCATTCATCCCCAGCACAGTCAATTCCATTCGTATTCTCCTTACCTTCGGGGAAGCGCAAGGGGCGTTGCCCCTTGACCCCACAAGGGAGTTCCTCCCTTGACCCTTCCGCGCGATTGAGTTGGCGACTTCTTCACACAGTGCCCGCGTGTTGATTAAGGAAACGCAAGGGGCGTTGCCCCTTGACCCCAGCAGGGCGCTGCCCTGCACCTGCGAAGGGTCTTCGACCCTCTCGACACCCTTTTCGCGATTCAGTTGGGCGCGCTTTCATGCTATGCCCGCGTGTTTATCCGTGGGAAAGTTAGTCAGCCGACCGCCTCGTTGACCGTTTCTTCCTGCATCGCGTCCCACAGTTCCGTCTGTTCCTGCACGAAGTCCTCATCCGGCATCAGCGGCGTCGCGGTGTCCTGATCGTAGGAAACCGTCATCTGCACCAAGACGGCAGCATAGCCCAAGCCATCGACATTGACTTTCTTGTTCAACCCGACCTTCTTGCCGTCAAAGCGCCGCGTACCCAGCGTCTGCGCGGAGAGGGCGGATTTCGCCACATACACCGCCGCGCGGTCAATCGTGCCATCCACCGTCAGTTCCGCCGATACGCTCAATTGACCGTTGCGCACCGTGAACGTTACGCAGCCAAGCTGCACATCGCCGGAGACCATCGGCACGACCATCGGCAGTTGATTATTCAGCGCGCTCAAATCCAGCAAAATCGCCTTTTTAGGCGACGAAACGCCGCTAATATCCGACAGCGGCAGTCCCGCCGTGGTGACGTTGGAATCCGTCAATCTTGGCGCAACGCGAACGACCGTGAAGCTGTTTTCACCGCTGTCCGTGGACAGGGTGACGCGATACGTCGTCTGTGCGCCAATCTGCGGCAGATACACTTCCTCTGACGCGAACATTCCGCTGCACACGCCGTAATCGCGCTGATAGACCGTCGATCCCCACTCGTCGCGGATGGTCATTGTAACGCGGCTGTCCGTATCCAGCGGACATGACACGGACAGATACCCCTTGTCGCTCGTCACACTGCCGCCCTGCGACGCATCCGCATAGTACACATCTTCCGCCAGCGCCGGAAAAGCCGCCAGCAGCATGAACAGCAGCGCCAGAAATACGCCCTTTTTCATCAGGGGATTCACCTCTATGAGATATTATGAGATATTGCGCAGACCTTCCCGCCTGCACTGATTCAACGATTTTCCGATGGTTTTTCATCCCGCGCAAAAGGGCTTTTCTCAGTCCACCATCAATGTAACCACCGCCGGCACAATCACCTCGCGGAAGCGCAAATCTGCGCGCTCCGCCAGCACGCCGGGGGTAATGCACTGGTCGATTTTCGCAAATTCCGGCACATTGATTGTCTCGGAGGACGTTGTCGTCAGCGTATGCACGTCGTTTTGGAAGGTATCGCCGCGCTGCGGGCGGATGACCACCAGCCCCAAGCGTTTCATGGCGTATTCCAGCCGGGTCAGCTGGCTGAGCATTACCGCGCGCAGTTCCAGCAGGGGCTTGGCTTCCTCGGCGCTCATTTCCGGCTTCATCAGCTTGGCAATCGCCTGATCCACCGCGTCGCCGAGTTTCGTCGCCATGCCGACGTAGCACTGCCCCAGCATCCGCGTATCCGCCTGATAAATCGCCGTCTGCCACTGCTGCATCCGGGCGTTCTGCTCCTCCTGCATCCGCGCGAAATCCTGCCGCAGTTTGTCGTACTGCATCCCCGCGTCGTCAAACAGCTGCGCCGCCCAGCGCGCTTCATCCTCCATCCGCTCGCGAACCGCCTTCTGCTGCTGTCCAAACGCCTCTTGGAATTTGGCGCGCCCTGCCTGTGCAAACTGGGCTTCCTGCGCCTTCAGTTTTTCTTCAAATTCCGCCAGCAGCTTTTCCTTTATCGGCTTGATTTCTTCCTCTGCCCTGCCGGTACGGGCTTCCTCTGCCTTCCTATTCGCTTCCTCCACCTGCCGGGCGGCGTTCTCCAGCGATTCATCCTGCATCTTCGCCATCAGCTGATACTCCTGCAGGCGCGCACGAAGCGCATCTTCCTCCGGTGCGGCACTCCGCCCGTCCCGGCGCGCCTGATAAAGCAGGCGGCTGACCGACCGCAGCACACGCACGCGGGTTGTAAACGATGCGCGCACGGGGAGTTCCGGGTCTGCCGAATAAGACGCCAGCAGCTCCCACGTCATCGGCTCACGCTCGGCAGTGAACACATCCGGCACGGCGTTCGCGGCATCCGCCATCGGCGCATCCAGTACCAGCATCTGATAGCACTGCGTCACCGCGCTGTACACCAGCATGGCGCATTTGCCCTGATGCTTCTGCGTCAGCTGTGCATCCAGCTGATCCAGCAGCATGGACGCCCCCAAGTCGCGCAGCTCAATATACAGCCGGGAAAGCAGCTTCTGATAATAATCCCGGCGATTCTGCCGGCTGCCGCCCGCCAGCTGCTCCACCGAATCCTGCTGAAACAGCGCCAGCGCGGACAGCGTTTCACGGCGGCTCTCGTACTCATCATCATACGCCGCCTGCTGCTGTTCCGCCCGCTGATAGCGGTCATCCTCCGCCTTTTCGCGCGCTTTTTCCTGCTGCTGGTCTACCGTCTGCTCCGCCATGGTATTGCTCCTTCCGCGCGTTGTGCGCTTGCTGTCGCTTTTTGCTGTTTCTTAGTATACCATCACCCCGCGCGAATTGCAACCCTGCTTGACCGCGGCGGATTTCCGTTGTATAATTCCCACCAGAACTCTATATTTTACGGGGAGGTCATTTCCCATGCAGTCTGTTTCTTCCGATGCGCCTGCATATCCAGACGAATCATCGGCAAAAATACCCAAGACACCGTGCGGCACGGTCAAGCGCGCGTTTCGGGCGGCTTTTCCCCCACACGCTGCCGATTCTGGCGGGCTTTCTCTTCCTTGGCTTCGCGTATGGTCTGCTGATGCGCACCAAGGGCTTTTCGTTCCTCTACCCGATGTGCATGGCGATGACAATTTTCGGCGGTTCGCTGGAATATGTCACCGTATCGATGCTGCTTTCAGCCTTCGCGCCGCTGGAGACGTTTCTGATGGCGCTGCTGATTTAGACGCGCCACCTGTTCTATGGGCTGTCTCTGCTGGGCAAGTACGCCGGGACAGGCTGGAAGAAACCGCTGCTCATCTTTGGCCTGTGCGACGAAACCTTCTCCATCACCTGCTCCGCTGACGTGCCGCCGGAGGTTGACCACGGCTGGTTCTACCTGTGGGTAACGGTGCTGGACTGGTACTACTGGGTTGCGGGCGCGGCGCTGGGCGGCCTGCTCGGTGGACTTTTTCCGTTCGACACCAAGGGACTTGATTTCGTCATGACCGCTATGTTCGTGGTCATCTTCGTGGACAACCTTTTGAAGGAGAAGCAGCACTGGTCAAGCCTGATTGGCATTGCCGGCGGCACGATTGTGTATATGCTGCTGGTGCAGATGATGTAATCGCTGTCACAAGCAAAGCACACTATTTTCTTTACCGAATCCACTAATTGTATTGGTCAAAACTCATATCAACCCCACCGGAGGACATGCTCATGAAACAGCTTCCGCTCCCTGCGCATCCCGTATTCCCTTCCCGGCTGGACAGCTTGGCAGCGCTGCCGGAACTCCTGCGCAGCCGCCAAATCGGCTGCGTTCTCGTCATCGGCGATGCCCATGCCGTCGATTGCGAATCGCTCCTGCTCCCCGTGCTGGAGGACAGCCAAATCATGTACGCAGTCCATGCCGCCGTGTCACTGTCGGACAGCAAGGACGGCGCGCTGACCCGCACGGACGTTGATACCGCCCTGCAGGCCTTCACCGACAAACAGGCGCAGGCGATTCTTGCCGTCGGCGGCAATGACGCAATGGCGCTGGGACAGGCGCTGCTGGCGCGTCTGCACACAAAAGGACATGCAGAAACATTCGAGCAGTGGCGCGCGATTCCGCTGATTCTCCTGCCAGCAGCGGCGGATGCATCCGCCGTATTCGCAGAAACAGGTGACGTGTTCGAGCCGGTGCGCGGAAAATCACGCCGCTTTTCGCTCCGAGCGCATACCAGCCGCTATGTGCTGATGGATGACGCGATGCTGGCGCTTCAATCGCGCGAATCGCTGCTCCACGCAGGGATTTGGACAATTGCGCACGCCATCTGCGCGGGCATGAGCCGCCTTCTGCCGCGCGAAGAGCGTCAAAAGGCGGAAAACGCCCTTCGTTCGCTGACCGGACAGCTGATTGCCGTCAGCGACGATGCTGCCGTGCCGGAAAGCGAACGCTTCTCCTCCGATTTGGCGAGCCGCCGCGCGCTGTACACCGCGTCGCTGGATGCCGCGGAAGCCTTCGCTGTTTCACATGATGCGGTGCTGCCCGCACTGCTGAATGCCCTGACCACTGTAAAGCAGCTTTCGCCGGACGAGACGCTCCCGCTGCTGCTTGCGCCGATGATTGCGCAGTCCGAAGGTGCGCGGCGAAAGGCGTTGTCCGACATGGCAATCGGCGCGGGGCTGTGCGCCGCAGATGCGGACGGCGCGGCGGCGCTGGCGGCATGGATGCGCGACCTCGTGTTCCATGCGGGGTACGGCTTGACCCTCCCGACGCTGTATCATCGGGATATTCCCGCCGTCGCGCGGATTGCCGCGCAGGACACGCTGCTGAACCGCTTCGCCTTGGAGGACATCCTCCGCGCCATCATGACGCCTGATGCGCCCCACGCGGATATTGCCGCGCTGTTCGCCGCGCAAAAAGCCTGCTTTGCGTCCGGCATAACGCGCCCCGTATCCCATCGGCTCGATCAGCTCCGCCGCCTGCGCCGCGCAATTCAGGCGCATGAGCGGGATATTGAAGCCGCCCTGCAAAGCGACCTTGGCAAGTGCAGGACGGAAGCGTACATGTGTGAAATCGGCATGGTGCTGTCGGAGTTGGGCTACCTGCTCCGCCGGACACGCCGCTACTGCCGCGATACGCACATTCTCACGCCGCTGGCGCAGTTCCCGGCGCGCAGCTTCATCCGCCACGACCCGATGGGCGTCGTGCTCATCATGTCCCCGTGGAATTACCCATTTCTGCTGACCATCGAACCGCTGCTTGGCGCGCTGGCGGGTGGCAACTGCTGCATCCTGAAGCCGTCGAAGGATGCACCCGCGACTTCCGCCATCATCCGGCAAATCTGCGCCGAATGCTTCCCACTGGAGGAAGTTGCCGTTGTCGAGGGTGGGCGCACGGAAAATCAAGCGCTGCTTGACCAGCCGTTCGATAAGATTTTCTTCACCGGAAGCAGTCACGTCGGGCAGGAGGTGCTTCGCCGCGCAGCGGAGCATTTGAACCCCGTAACGCTGGAACTGGGCGGCAAAAGCCCGGTGATTGTCGCGAAGGATGCTGACCTGACGCTCGCCGCGCGGCGGATTGCGTTCGGCAAGCTGCTCAACGCCGGGCAGACGTGCGTCGCGCCGGATTATGTGCTGGTGGCGCGCGAAGTCGAAGACGCTTTCGTTTCGGCGCTGCAAAAGCAGTTCGATCAGCTCTGCCCTGACCCGCTGCACAGCGCAGAGTACGTCCGCATCGTCAACCAGAAGCACTTCGACCGCCTGACCGGGCTGATGGCATCGGGTCAAATCGTCTACGGCGGCAGTATTGACCCCGCCGCCCTGCGCATTGCGCCGACCATCCTCCGCAATGTTTCGCCGGACAGCCCAGTCATGCAGGAGGAAATTTTCGGCCCGATTCTGCCGATTCTGCCCGTCAGCGGCATCGACGAAGCGATTGCCTTCGCCGCCGCACGGCCGCATCCGCTGGCGTGCTACCTGTTCACGAAAGACCGTGCCGTGCAGCGCCGCGTGCTGGACACGCTGCCTTTCGGCGGCGGGTGCATCAACGACACCATCATCCACTTGGCGACGAGCCGGATGCCCTTCGGCGGCGTTGGACACAGCGGCATGGGCGGCTACCACGGGCGCGACAGCTTCCGCTGCTTCACGCATGACAAGAGCATCGTCAAAAAGGCGCTGTGGCTGGATTTGCCGATGCGCTACACGCCGTACAGCAAGAAGAAAGAAACGCTGATTCGCTTCTTCCTAAAATAATACGATTCCCAGACGAAAACGTGCCGCATAATGAATCCCAAAATAGGATAGTCCGAATGGCAAGCCGCTGTATGGATGCAATCGTGAAAGGGATACCCGCTGCAAAAGTGGGCATCCCTTTTTCGTATTTTCTCTGTTTCGGGAAAAGACCGGATTGATTTATGCCCCAAAACGTGATAGAATTAGTTTGTCATAACAAACCGATGGGGAGGAACCCCCTATGCTACTGCCGAAAGGCAGTTTTTTCAGCGCGGTATGTTAGCGAAAACTAACGAAAATCAAGGAGTGAAGCGTATGGAAAGTGAGCAGCGGAAAAACGCCATTCGCGGGGCGTATCATCTGACCGGATCGAACAATTTTTACGACGGCATGATTACCTGTTCGACCTTCTCCGGCAAGGCGGTCTGCCGCGTAGTGTGGGCGATGAACCGGCAGGAGTGCGAGGACTACCTGTCCAAGGCGCTGTCCGGCATCCCGGAGGATTTCGCGGGCACGATGCTGGAAGTCCCCGTCGGCACGGGCATCCTGACCATGCCCGTCTACCAGACGCTGCCGAAAGCAGACGTGACGTGTCTGGACTACTCGCCGGACATGATGGGTCAGGCAAAGGAAAGGGCGGAAAAGCTGAACCTGACGAACGTAAAGTTCCAGCAGGGGGATGTCAGCGCGCTGCCATTCGCGGACGGCGAATTTGATTTGGTGCTGTCGCTCAACGGCTTCCATGCGTTCCCGGATAAGGAAGCGGCGTACCGCGAGACATTCCGCGTGCTGAAACCCGGCGGAACATTCTGCGGCTGCTTCTATGTATCAGGCGAAGACAAGCGCACGGACTGGATGATTCGCCACGTTTACGAGCCGACAAAGTTCTTCACGCCGCCCTACGAGACGGTGGACAGCCTGCGGAAGCGCTTGCAGGGCATGTACGCGCAGGTGGACGTCGGCAGCTTGAAGAGCATTGCGTGGTTTATCTGCCGCAAGGCGGATTGATAGGGACAGGAGATGCAGGAAGAATGCGTGAAACCAGCAGCAAAGTCACTCTCTCCGGGGTTCCGGAAACCATGCTGCAAACCGTCTACGCCCGCGCGAAGGAAACCCAAAACCGCGGGGCAGTTCGCGACGAGAAAGCCGTCGAAATCATCCGCCGGCTCGACTACGATTTCTCCTTGGCGGATAAGGACAGCGCCATGTCCAGCGGCGTCATTGCCCGCACCATCGTGCTGGATAAGCTCGTAAAGACCTATCTGTCGGCACATCCGGGCGCGGCGGCGGTCAATATCGCCTGCGGGCTGGATACGCGCTGCTATCGGATGCAGGGCTATCAGCACTGGTATAACCTCGATTTGCCGGAAACCATCGCCGTGCGTGAAAAGCTGCTGCCGGAAAACGGCAAAATCTCGCAAATCGCCATGTCCGCGATGGACGACTGGGGCGGTATGATTCGCGAATCAGGCGACGCACTGGTCATCATCGAGGGTCTGACGATGTACCTGAGCGAAGCGGACGTGCAGCGCATTTTCGACGTAATCGCTCGGCGCTTTCCGCGCGTCACCGTGCTGGTGGAAGTGATGAACCCGCTGGTCGTGCGCAACTTCAAGGAAAAATCAATTGAGGGCAGCCACGCGAAGTTCACATGGGGCGTTCGCGATGGGCAGGCACTGGCGGCGCTGCTGCCGAGCTTCCAGCTGGTGGAAGAGCACAGCCTGATCGAAGGCATGGCGGAGTTCCTGCCGATTTACAAGGTGCTGGGCAAGATTCCTCTGGTGCGCAATATCTCAAACCGCATCGTCGTGCTGCAAAAGTAAGGGGGATGCAATCATGGTCTGGTCGATTGTCGCGCTGGCAGCCGTCAGCTTTACGGCGCTGCTGACGCTCGGCGCAATCTGGGCGGGTGCTGACACAGGGCTGATTGTGTCGCTGGTGAAATAAGGAGGAATCCATATGGCGTTTTTCGAGAACACCCGCAAGCCGACAGGCTTCGGCGGCCGCCTCATGGTCACTATGATGAACATTGGTCATCGGGCGCTTGCGGACTGGGGGCTTCGCTTCCTGCCGCTGGCGGAAAATGCGAATGTGCTGGACTGTGGGTGCGGCGGCGGCGCGAATCTGCGTCTGATGCTGAAAAAGTGCCCGACGGGAAAAGTGTGCGGTATCGACTATTCTCCCGTCAGCGTAGAGAAGTCGCGAAAGCTCAACCAAACCGCCGTAAGCGCTGGCCGCTGCGAAGTGCTGCAGGCAAGCGTGCAGGCATTGCCGTTTGATGACGCGCAGTTTGACGTGGCAACAGCATTCGAGACGGTGTATTTCTGGGTGGATTTGCCCGCGTGCTTCCGTGAAGTTGGGCGCGTGCTGAAGCCCGGCGGAACGTTCTTCCTCTGCAACGAGTCCGATGGCGATCATGCGCAGGACGAGAAGTGGACGGAGAAGATTCCCGGCATGACGATTTACAAGGACACGCAGCTCAAAACCATGCTGGAACAGGTGGGTTTCCGCCAAGTGGAGACGCACAAGAACGGCAAAGGCTGGCTGTGCGTGACGGCACGAAAATAATGGGAAGGACAAAGCAACCATGAAAATCCTCGTTTTCGGTGCGGGTGTTCTCGGCTGTAATCTGGCACGCAATCTCTGCCGCGCGGGGAAAGACGTGACCCTGCTGGCGCGCGGCAAATGGGCGGAGGAAATCAAGCAGAACGGGCTGCGCATCAAGAATCAGCTGCTGCCGTTTCCGTCGGTGACGCACATCCCGGTAGTGACGGAGCTTTCGCCCGACGCGGCATATGACGTGATTTTCGTCGTCGTGCGTTACACCCAGCTGGAAAACCTCCTTGAACCTTTGCGGAAGAGCAGGGCGGAGAACATCGTGTTCGTCGGCAATAACCTGCGCACGGATGCGCTGGTGGCACAGCTGCCGGAGAAAAACGTCATGTTCGCGTTTTCCCTGTCCGCCGGGCATCGGGAAAGCAGCCGCGTCGTGTCGATTGACCTGAAGAAAATCACGATTGGTCAGTTGCGCACATCGCCGTCCAACAAGGCGCTGATTGACGAGATTTTCGCTGGAACGAGGTACAAGGTCGTCTATCAGCCGAACATGGGCGACTATCTGCTCTGTCATGCCGCGTTCGTCACCCCGGCGGCGTTTGCGTGCTACAAAACAGACGGCAACTTGAAGAAGCTCAAGGGGAATACGGCGTACCTGTGCAAGATGGTGGACGCAAACATCGAAGCGTACCGCGCCATCCGCGACGCCGGGCACGAGATTCTGCCGGATGCCGACAAGGCGTTCGAGAGCGACAAGTACCGCAAGGTATGCCTGCGTTTCTTCAAGCTGATGGCGGCGACGAGCCTCGGCAAAGTCTGCGCATCCGACCACGCGATGAGCGCCACGGATGAAATGAGTGCGCTCAACCGGGACTTGAAGCAATTTTTTGATGCAAACGGTGCGGATTATCCCGTCTGGCGCGCGTTGGAGAAGGAATGCGGAAAGCACCTGAAATGATTGGGCAGGCGCTTCTGAAAGGCGTTGATCGGGGCATTCTGCTCATGCGATTTGCGCGGTCGGAATCGTCTGCACGGCGCTGTGGGTATCATGATGATTTTCGTGCATTGATTATGGCGTATCGAGGCGATTTGTATGCTGTTTCAAACATATGGTGAAAAGTGCAAGCCCGCCGTGCTGTTTTTCCACGCGATGGGCGTGACAGGCGCAAGCAGTGAACCGGTAGCAAAGCACCTGCAGTCCCGCTGCTTCTGCATTCTGCCGACTTCGAGCGTCTACTGCGCAGGGCAGACGTACCGCGGCAAAGCGGACGAGGTGCGGCAGGTAGAAGATTTCCTAACGGCGCAGGGCATCAGCGAATTGGCGCTTGTCGTCGCGTCATCCATCGGCGCTGACCTCGCGATGGCGTTCCTGAAGCAAACGAAACGCTCCGTCGGACACGTTTTCTTCGACGGCGGGCAATTCGCGCAGATTGGGTGCGCGACGCGGCACATCTTGACGCCGTTCCTGTATCTCGCCATCAAGAGCCTATACTGGTCAAGGGGCGGGACGCTGAAGAAAATCATGTGGTGTGACGATGATGGCATCAAGCCGTACTTCATGGCGGCGGGGAAAAATCTGCGCTATGGCAATCTGCGCCGTCAAATAGCGGACAGCTTGGAGGACAAGCCGTTTCCGCCGATGCCGGAGGATTGGCAGAAGCGCGCTTTCTTCGAGTTCGACAGCATTGAGGAGCACATGAAGTACCGTCCGGCGGTCATGCAGGCGTATCCGGCGGCGAATTTCCCGATTTTTGCGGACTTCAACCACATACAATACCAGATTCGCGACCCGAAAGGCTTTGCGGACATGCTGATAAGCATCATGGACGCGGGCAAACTGCCTGAGCTGCCGTTTATCAAGGCATAGGAGGAGCACCATGTTCTGGGACAGCGTCGCATGGGTCTACGACATTTTCGCGGATGGCATCAACCGCAAAGCGAATCGCAAGCTGTGCAAGGTGGTTGCGGGGCTGATTTCGCCGACGGACGACGTGCTGGAATGCGCGTGCGGTACAGGGCTGCTCAGCGGTGTGATTGCAAAGCGCTGCAAATCCCTGACGGCAACGGACTTCTCCGCGAAGATGCTTGCGCGCGCCCGGAAGAAGTACGGGCAGTATCCGCATGTGCGGTTTGAGCAGGCGGATATCCTGCATCTCCCCTACTCCGATGCGCGCTTTGATGCCGTCGTCGCCGCGAACGTGATTCACCTGCTGGATAATCCGCATCAGGCGTTGCGGGAGCTTGACCGCGTGTGCAAGCCGGGTGGAAAACTTATCATCCCCACCTACATGAATCGGACGGACAAAGGCAAAACGAACCGCGTTTCCGGCGTCATCGGCAAGGCAGGCGCGGACTTCAAGCGCGAATTTACGCTGGAAACGTACCGGCAGTTTTTCGCCGACGCGGGCTATTCCGACATGCGCTTCGAACTGTGCGAGGGGCGGATTCCCTGCGCGGTGGCGCTGATTCGCATGGGCGCATCTGCGGGCACAAGGAGGAAATCACCATAACGATTGTGATTCAATTGGCGCTGTACTGCTTCCTACTGTGGCTGATTGTGAAAGTCGCGGTCGGGAATAACGCCATCAATGGGCTGTACTTCTACCCGAAGGCATTTCAGGAGTGCGCGATTTCGCGGGGGCTGATTGACCGCGCAACGGTGCAGAAGAAGCGCCGGAACTGCATGATTGCGCTGTATGTGCTGCTGCTTGTTGCGCCGGTGCTGATGATTGGCGTGTGGAATCGCGTCACGGACTTCTGGACGGCATACGGACAGGGCGTGCTGTTTCTGGAGGTCATGAACTGGTTTGATGGGCTGGTGATTGACATGCTCTGGGTCGGTCACAGCAAGTTCTGGGCGATTCCGAAGATGGAAGACGTACCGTATACGCAGACGTGGGGGCAGATGCTCAAAAAGCGCCTGACGCTGACGGTGATTTGGCTCGTCGGTGCGTTCATCATTGCGGGGCTGGTCATGCTGATGCCGCACTGATTCTGTTTTCAGACGGCACGGATGAATTTGAAAACAATATACAAGGAGAAAACTGACATGCGTCTAACAACCCTCGATGAAGCATCCATTCAAGCCATCGGTCATGCCTTTGGCTACTACGATTACGGCAAGGAAACCGGAATGGGGGCGGCATGTTCTTCTCCTGACAAAACAGCACGGTATATTTGCGGTTTTGTCCGCGCGATGCTCGCTGCCGGACTGCTTTACACCACCAGCGAACGCGGCGAAGCGTTCATTGCCTATCGTCTGCCGGGCGAAAGGGTGAAGCTGACGGCGTTTCTCCCACTGCTCAAAGGCGTGTTTCAGGCGATGACCTTCCGGGAACTGTGCCGGTTTGCGCGGCTGATGAAGCGCGCCGGGGCAAGCCTGAACGACCGCTACGACAAGGAGAAAAAGCCGCACATCTACGTCGGGCTGGTGTGCGTGACGGAGAAGTATCAGGGGCAGGGGTACATGCGGAAGGTGTTGGAGATGGCGTTCGCGGACGGCAACCGCCTGCAAGTGCCGGTGATTCTGGAAACGGACGCAAAGTCGAAGTGCGACAAGTATATGCATTTGGGGATGGAACTGGCTGGCACACGCGACGCGGGCGAACTCGGCACACTCTACGACCTCATCAAGTATCCGGATAAATAAAATTCGCCGCAGACACGGGCTGAAAGCAGCGCGTCTGCGGCGTTTTTCGTATGATACTGTCAATGTCACCCTTCCGGCGAAATAGATGCCCAGAACCGCTCGAACGTGTACTTTTCCGCTTCCTCCGCCGTCAGCCGATGCACATACGCCGCGCGCTGACCTTGGCTGCCCGCGCCGGTGGATGCGAACTCCGCGTAGTAGCCCGTCGCGGGGAAGTAAGGCTTGTTCCAGTCGTGCCACCCCTCCGGACGGATATGCGCACCCAGTTCGCAGTGCAGCAGGACGGTTTTCGCGAACTCGCGCCACGGTCTGCCGAGGTAAATCGCGCCGTCCGGGACGCCCTCGCCCTGAAAGCGGCATTTCATGAACACATAGCCGAATTCCTGCCCTTCCGGTGTGGATGCTGCCGTGCAGAAGCCGAGCGCGGGTTCTTTTTTATCGCCGTGGTCGCGCAGGCCGTCGATGCTCACGATGTCGCAGTCTTCGAACCACGCCGCCGCGCCGCCGAAGATGAAGTCGACATCGCCCTCGATGCGGCAATGACGGTAGACCTGCCTCTGCGGGATGCGCGGCAGGAACTGCGTCGGGCCGATGAAGCCGTCCTTCTGGATTTCGCGGGGCGGCAAGGGCGCGGTGAACAGCGTATCCTGGCAGGATTTGAGCGTGCAGTCCTCGCAATGGAAGCCGTCGCCGTCCACATAAAGGGCAAGCGCCTGACCGACCTGCTCGCGCGGATATGCGCTGTTCTCCACCGTCACGTTGCGGAGTGCGCAGTCGCGGGCGTTGATGAGCAGCGTTGCCGTGCGGAACGTGCCGCGTTTTTTGCCGTCAGGGAGGATTTCCGCTGCGCCGTCGTGCCAAGTGATGCGGGTCATTTCGGCGCTTTCGCCCTCAATGCGGGTGTGCGGGCGGCGAAGCGCGATTTTTTCCTCGTACACGCCGGGCGCAAGATGAATCGTCACAGGCTGGTCGTCCGCCGGAAGCGTGTCAATCACCGTTTGCAGGGATTGCCCTGGTGCCACCTGAATCAGCATCATTTATTCCTCCTGCTTTGCCGCGTGGATGGGCGCGCCGTGCCCCGCCATCGCCTGATGCTCGCGTGTCAGTTCCTGATACAGCTGGGCGGGCGTCCATGCGAGGTTCGTTTCGGTCATAACGCCCTTGAGCCGCACCGGGGGGACGCGCATTTGCTTCATCGTCGTCAGGAAGCGTTCCACCAGCGGCAGTTCCGAGAACGCGAAGTAGAGCATTTCGCTGCCGACAGCATTTTCCTGCGCGGCTGCATCCGTTTGACGCTCCGCCTTTCCGCACAGTGCCCCCAGCGTCTGCCCGCAGTCCGCCAGCGGCACGTCCATCACGCGCATCCCCATTTTCATCGCGCAGAACCGGATTTTCCCCAGTTTCTGCGGTGCCACATGAAACGCCAAAATCAACTTACTTTCCATATCAAAAGACCTCCCCAGAGGCGCTGCCTCTGGACTCCGGCAGGGACTTTGTCCCTGCACCCTTTCGCGCGATTGAGTTGGCGGCACTACCATACAACGCCCGCGTGTTGATTGGGGGAGACCCAAGGGGCGTTGCCCCTTGACCCCACAAGGGAGTTCCTCCCTTGACTCTTTCGCGCGATTGAATTGGTGACTTCTTCATACAACTTCCGCGTGTTGATTGGGGGAACCCAAGGAGCGCTGCCACTTGACCCTTTCGCGCGATTGAGTTGATGACACGCTCATACAATGCCCGCGTGTTGATTGGGGGAACGTTAGACTTTCTTCGCGAAGATCATCCGTCCGGCACTGGTTTGCAGGACGCTGCTCACCTGCACATGCAGCACCTGCCCCACCGCATCGCGCCCGCCTTCAACAACGACCATCGTCCCATCCGGCGTATACCCTACGCCCTGCGTGGCTTCACGCCCCGCCTTGACAATGCGCACATCCAGCAAGTCGCCCATTTGCACCATCGGGCGAAGCGCGCAGGCAAGGTCATTCAGGTTCAGCGCCGCCACGCCCGCCTTTTCCGCCGTCCTGCTCATTGCCGCGTCGCATGTCACAATCACCATATGGTGCTTCTTCGCGTCCGCCAGCAGCACCTGCGCGAGTTCGCCGCCCGCCGCGCTGTCTACGCGCTTGACGCGCCCCAATGCTTCGAGCTGCGAAAGCGTTTCTCGTCCCTTTTCGCCGCGGATTCGGCACGTCTCCTCCTCCGATGCGCTCAGGCGCTGCAATTCCTTCTCCACCGAGCGCGAAATCAGCAGCGTCCCCTCCAGAAATCCCGCGCGGCAGACGGCAGCAATGCGCCCGTCAATCAGCACGGTTTCGTCCAGCAGCTTCGGTTTCGCCGTCTTGATTTTCCTGTGCGACAAAGCAACCTGTTTGTTCCCTTTTGGGCTGAAGCGCTGGAACATCCGCTTGAAATCCGCCGCGCGGCGAATCCCCAGCGTCACACCCAAAACGCCGAATACCACGAACAGAATCGCGCACATCGCCACGGTGAACATGCTCGCGCCCATGAGCATCACCAGCTGTGACAGCAGCGCGGCGATAATGAAACCGCCGACAAGCCCGCTGATGCTGCCTGCCTGCTGCTCGAACGTCATTTTGTCCATGCAGCGCTCGACCAGCGCGATGAGGCGGGTAATGCTGTCAATCGTGCGCGGCGCAATCAGGTATCCGCCCAGCCCCAGCAGCAGCGCAAACGCCGCATACAGCGCCAGCAGCGCGCCGATGCTCATTGCGGGGTTGCCCGCCATTGCGTTCAGCTGCACGATGACGAACGCCAGCACCGACCCCAGCCCGATGCCCAGCGCCGTCACCAGCGCCCGCAGCAGTTTCTTCACAAGATCCGATTTCATAGCTGTTGCAAAACTCCTTACAATAGAACAACACCATTAGGGTAACACCGCGCAAATGAGGTGGTCGGCTGGCGAATGGATTTTTCGTCAGATGCAAATGCAAATTTCGAAGGTTTACTGGATGTAAATCGAGAAATTTGCATGCCGCAGATGGCGGAAAAGACATCGCCAGACGCGCCGCCGAATTGTGCGGTGGTGCCTTAGAATAAAACGCTGATTGCCTGCATTACCGTATCGACGCCCACCAGCTTCATGCCTTCCGGCGCTTTCAGCCGCCGCATATTCTCCTTCGGCAGCAGGATGGTCGTGAAACCCAGCCGCTGGCATTCGGAAATACGTCGATCGCACTGCGGAATCGCGCGGACTTCGCCCGCCAAGCCGACTTCGCCCATCACAGCGACTTCCGCGCCAATCGCGGCATCCTTCAGCGACGACACGACCGCCATACACAGCGCCAAATCCGCCGCCGGCTCGGACAGCTCCAACCCGCCCGCGACGTTGATATACACATCCTGATTATATGTTTTCTGATTCGCGCGCTTCTCCAGCACCGCCAGCAGCAGCGCCACGCGCCCGGTATCCGCACCGCCGACCGTCCGCCGCGGCGTGCCGAAGTAGGAGGTGCTTGCCAGTGCCTGCACGTCGCACAGCAGCGGGCGCGAACCTTCCAGGCCGCAGAACACGACCGAGCCGCTTGCGCCTTTCGCGCGATGGCTCAGCAGCTGCTCCGACGGATTCGGCACAATCTGCATTCCGGCTTCCGTCATCTGGAAAACGCCCAGCTCATTGACCGACCCGAAGCGGTTTTTGACCGCGCGCAGCAGCCGATATTCCTGCTGACGGTCGCCCTCGAAGTACAGCACGACGTCCACCATGTGCTCCAGCATTCGCGGGCCGGCAATCGCGCCGTCCTTCGTCACATGCCCGACAAGGAAAATCGCCGTGCCGCTCTCCTTGCACAAGCGCATGATTTGGCTCGTGCATTCGCGAATCTGACTGACTGAACCCGGCGCGGACGCCATATCAGGGCGATACATTGTCTGAATGGAGTCGATGACGGCGACGTCCGGCGATAAGCCGCGCAGTTTTTCTTCCACATTGTCCAGCGCGTTTTCCGCCAGCACATAAAGCGTCTCCGACGTGATGCCGAGGCGGTTCGCGCGGAGTTTCAGCTGCTTGGCGGATTCCTCACCGCTGACATACAGCACGCGCTTGCCCGTTTTGCACAAATTCGCACACACCTGCAACAGCAGCGTGGATTTGCCAATGCCGGGATCGCCGCCGATGAGCATCAGCGCCCCCTCGACAATGCCGCCGCCTAACACGCGGTCAAGCTCGCTGATGCCCGTGGACGAGCGAACCGCCACATCTTCCGGGATTTCGCGGAGGAGCATGGCTGAAGCGCCTGTGCCCGGCCGCTGTTTCGGGGCTTTCGCGGGCGCACCCGTCACAATAGGCGCGGACTCCACCATCGTGTTCCACGCGCCGCACCCCGGACAGCGCCCCACCCAGCGGGATGTTTCATACCCGCACGCGGTGCAGGCAAACAGGGTCTTTTCCTTCGCCATAAGCGACCTCCGAAAATCATATGTGTCTTCATTATAGCACATCTTTTCGCGGCATGGAAGCACCTTTCGCGGGGATTACCAATCTGCAAGTCACTATGGCAGCGGTGTCGGCGTAGATTCTTCAGCGCGCGTCATCAGCATGTTCAGCGTCCCGCCGGACAGGGAGATACTCAGCGTCAAGTCACCGCGCGCAAGCAAAACGCCGCCGGCGATATCCTCCGCCGTCCCCATCAGGCGCGTGAAGCCCTTGTCCAGCAGGGCAGTCAAGTACGCTTCCGCCGCCTCCGCTGATACATCCTCCCATACAATCTGGTAATGCCCCGATGCGGAATAATCGCGGATGTACAAAAGGCGGCCGTCGATTTCCTCCGACAGCTCCGCCGTGAAGGTATTGTCGGGCAGCGTGTCCACCATTTCCGGCTCGGCGGAGGACAGCCACGCATCCTGCCGGTGCAGCACCACCGAGCGCGGCGTTTGCCAAATCCGCCATACCGCTATGCCCACCATTATCAGCAAAACTGCCAGCAGCACCAATTTGCGGCGCCGGCGCATTCCTTTGCGCTTCATGCTTTGCCTCCTTATGATATTACAAAAAAAGCCGACTCCATGCGGAATCGGCAAGCGCTCCCCAGGTAGGGCTCGAACCTACAACAACTCGGTTAACAGCCGAGTGCTCTGCCATTGAGCTACTGAGGATTATGGAATCCGGCAGTGACTTATCCTCCCGGGCCGTGTCCAGCCAAGTACTTTCAGCACTGGAGAGCTTAACTTCTGTGTTCGGGATGGGAACAGGTGGAACCTCTCCGTCATAACCACCGGAAAAAGGTTGGTTTTCACCAACGACTGCATTCTATCACGATTCCATTGCGCTGTCAAGAGGGGATGAATGTATTTTTGCTACTGACGGCTATCGACCGGATTTTGGGGAAACTGCTATCGTCGCACTCGACGTTATTCCCTCGTTTCCGGGATGACTGCTGAGAAGTCTATTCCTCTGAGCTGCATCTCCAGAATGATTTCCAGAACAGCTTGGCGTTGTTCCCTTTCGGCGAAGGCCTTCCAAGATTCTTCATCGGAATAATCCTTTTGAACATCAGACCGCACAGCCAGAAGGGCACGTCTGAGATGCGTAATATTCATCATCAGATCAGTTCCCTCCATATCATCTTGATGGACTGTAAACCATGCTTTATAAAAAGCCTCTGGATAGTATATCTTAAACCAGGCAAGCTGCAGACTTGCTGTCACATAGGCAGCCGCATGTGCCCGCGGGAAAAGATACTTGATTTTTCGGCATGCTTCGATATACCATTCAGGAATTCCATGCTTTCTCATGGTGTCTGCCGTTTCTTGGCTCAGTCCTCTCCCACGCCGCACCGATTCCATGATCCTGTATGCTGCTTCTCGTTCCATACCGGCGTGTATGAGATCCTTCATAATGTCATCACGCAGCGCCGGAACATCTGCACAGACTGCGGTTTTTGAAGCGATCAACTCCCGGGCGTTGCCAATCCAGATATCCATCCCATGGGAAAGCCCCGAAATACGAATCAGTTCTTCCACCGTGGAGGGACGCAGCTCAATCAGCATGTGACGAACAAAAGCGGCTGAAAACTCCGGAATTCCGTAACTTCCTGTTTCTGAAAGGATCTGCTGCGCTGTCACGCCTAATGTCCCCGGAGAAGTGAAAAGGCTGATCACCCGCGCATCATTCAGTGGTATGTCTGACAGTTTAACGCCTGTGGATTCAGTCAGCAGATGCAGCAATGTAGGCGAATCATGTCCTAACAAATCCATTTTAAGGAGAGTACCATGCATCTGAAAGAAATCATAATGCGTAGTGGCAAAAGGGGCAGAAAAATCATTTGCGGGAAATTGAACAGGGGTGAACTCATTGATGTCCCTGTTTTCCGGCACGATGACCAACCCGGCCGTGTGTTGACCGGTCGTGGTTTTCACAGCGTAAGAGAGTTTCTCTTTGACGCTTTCTGCCTCACCGGATTCCGGACCAAGATGGTGATCCAGGAAATACTGACAGGTGTACTTTTCCGCATTCCGTTCTGATAACATACCGATGGTTCCAGCACGAAAAACATGATCGTCGCCAAACTTTTCTCGAACGAATTCATGCGCCTTCCATTGTTCTTCACTTGAGAAGTTCAGATCAATGTCCGGCTCTTTTTCACCGTTCAAACCAAAGAAGGTTTCAAACGGGATTGCAAATCCGTCTTTGTCCATGATTCTTCCACAGATCGGGCAACTCCTTGCAGGCAAGTCGGCACCAATACGATACTGGGCTGCATTGACAGCAAAGTCGGCGTACCGGCAGGCTGTACAGCGATAATGAGGGGGCAATGGATTGATCTCGGAAATGCCTGTCAACCAGGCAACGAGTGAAGAGCCAACTGCCCCGCGGGTACCAACTGGATACCCATCTCTTCGGGATTGCTCTACAGTAAGCCTGGCTATCTCGAAGATTGTCCATGATTCCTGTCGGTCTATTATCGCCAGTTCATCTCTCAGGCGCTCCTCAACCTGCGGCGGAAGAGAATCCCCATAAAACGAATGCGCTTGTATCATGGCTTCCCCAGAGATGTGTTCTTCCGCGTCCGGTAAAACAGGATAGGATTTGCCTTCAGCCGGAAATAATGCCAGATGATTGTCAACAAGATTCGCAATCCGCCTTGGCGCATCAATCACAATTTCCTTAGCGACGTCTTTGCCAAGGAAGCGGAATGCTTCGAGCATTTCAGCCGTTGTTCTAAAATGGTATAACGGCTGAGGTTCTGTGTCCAGAATGCCGGTATTGTATCTGATCACGGCCCTGCAAACAGCATCCTCAGGATCAAGGTAGCGGGCATTGCTGACAGCAACGACCGGGATTCCGGTCTCATTTCCGAGCAGTATGGTGTCCGATACTTCTTGGCGGAGTTGAATTTGTTCCACCGGATCATCTGTCACATTTTCAACAGGTTCAATCTCCAGATAATCGTAAAAGGCAGCAATGCGCGTGAGCGCTTCATCAGAAACGCCCTCATAAATGCTTCGGGCGATTTCGCCTCCATCACATGCACTGCCAATTAGCAGTCCCTCACGATGTGTCTGGATCCACTTTCTCGGAATGCAGGGGAATCCTTTATAACAGTATGTATGACTGAGTGATATCAGTTGATTCAAGTGGATAATGCCGATCCTGTTCGTCGCCAGAAGCATGACAGGATACCCATCTTCCACCGGGCTATCTTCTGAGGGGAGCATAAAGCCTTCGCAGCCTGGAAGAAGTTTGATCTGCTTCTTGGCTGCTTCCTGAAATGCAGCCGGGAAGGACTGAACAACGCCAAAATCCGTAACAGCGATAGCCGTATGCCCCCATTCAGCCGCCCGGCTGATGTATTGAGCTGCCGAAGCAACGCCATCAGCCGGTGACATTCCGGTTCTTAAATGCAACTCAATTCGCTTTTCTAACTCCGAATCCTGTCTTCCCATAATTCTCTTTTCTTCCCGCATCAATACCGCCTCCGTATTATCTTCGGGCGATTCCATCTGTGTTTTCCTCGCATAACCAGCAGCGGATAGAAGCTCATCCAAGGAAACGCCCAGAATATCTGCCAGGCGGCAGCAAGTTGCAATCCTCGGCTTTGCGTTGCCGTTTTCCCATTTGGAGACAGCCTTGTCAGAAACGCCGATCAGCTTACCGAGTTGAAACTGCGAAAAGCCCAGTTCTGTCCTCAGTTTTGTGACCAGATTTCCAAACGCATAATCCCGCATTGCCTCACCTCCTGACGTGAAAAGCATATCACAAGAAAAAGGTAAAAACCAGTAGGCAAGTATCGAAGGAAAGTAGAGCTTCAATCTTCGGACGCACAGTACGGACAAACAGGGCTCACCCTGTCTGGATCCACATGCATCGGAACAATATTCTTGTATTGAAACAGACTGTCCTGCCTGAAGAAACGGCTTTCATCTGTAGCGTCTTTTTTATCAAGTTCGTGGCACATTTTTTGTCGAATCTCCGCCGACAGTCCATAGCTGAGATATTTATAAGATGAACCGCATTTTGAACAGATAGTGTTGATTACCTGCGCCAGCTTAGCCTGTATCGTTCCAGCTTCAATCCACATGACTTTTCTTTCAATTCCCACATTGTTCTTGATCACAATTCCCGCTCCTTTGAGCGCCAGCGTGTAATTGTACATTGATAACAACATATTATAGCATAATACAGCGTGAATTACCAGTCTATATTGAGTTTTTATATACCAGACAAACAAAAAAATCCTGCAACCCGGCTCCGTAGAACCGCCCTGCAAGCCCGTTACATGATTCAAATGCTGCCACGGGCGGCGTTCGCCGCGGTACCATCCCCAGTGCAGCAAAAACCGCTCATGCTGGAATCATCCTTCCACGCATGAGCGGCTTTCTTGCGGTTGTAGATTTTCTTGCTCTCGACTTTCTTCGTCACCGGGGAAAACGCCCATGTTGTGCGCTTCTGGGCGTCCAGTTCTTTGCGGGCTTTCTTGCTGAGCTTGGGGCGGGGGATAAACTGGGTCATGCTTGACACCTTCCTTTTCTGCAGCGATATGAAAAAATCCCCGACCTTTGCAGATCGAGGATTGCGTGGTCTGTACTGGACTCGAACCAGTGACCCCATCGATGTGAACGATGTGCTCTACCAACTGAGCCAACAGACCACATGCACCAGACGATTCATCCGGCGACAGGAAATAGTATACCATACCTTTGCCCCACTGTCAAGGGGTGTTGGGCAAGTTTTTGATTTTTTTCCGCGGCGCAATGTCTGTTCTCGCCACGGGAAAGCGCGCGGCAGGAAGCCCGGGCGGCGCGTGCTGCTGGTAGAGGACAATCAGCTCAATGCCGAGATTGCCGCAGAACTGCTGAAAATGAGCGGGCTGACGGTCGATTGCGCGTGGGACGGCATTGAGGCGGTGGATTGTCTGGCTAACTGCCCCGACGGATATTACGACATGGTGTTCATGGACATTCAGATGCCGCGGATGAATGGCTACGACGCGACCCGCGCCATCCGCAGCAGCGCGCGCAATTACTGCAAGCGTGTGCCGATTGTCGCCATGACCGCCAACGCCTTTGCCGAGGATGTGCAGGCCGCCAAGACGGTCGGCATGAATGAGCACATCGCCAAGCCGCTGGAGCTGACGGCGGTGTGAGCGATACAGAAGGATACAGCGGCGCTGGCAGAAGGGGTTGGGATGCCCTTTCCCGAATCCAGTCTGCATTCCATACGTCTGTTTCTCACACGCATGGATGTATTTGTTTCAGGGGGCTCGCGTCTGCAGACGCGACAAGGGGGCTTTCCAATCGTCACCTTGACCCCTTCGGCATCGTCATCCCTTCCACACATTTCAAAAGCATAATTGTAAATTCACCCAACCATCACGCAAAAGAATGCGCGAACGATTGACATTTTCCGCCCAAATCGGTACAATGAAGCTGGGGAGTTCTGCCCCGGCTTTTTTGATGGACAAACGCAATTCGCAACCGAAATACATGCCGGAAATAGTCTTACTTTCAGGAGGAACGGGCTCATGACCAAATCTACCACACGCCGATTCCTGTGCTGCCTGCTGGCGCTCTGCTGTCTGCTGGGCAGCCTGACCGCCTTCTCGCTGGCGGCGGGGACAAGCTATCCTTACAGCGCGTCCGTGAATGCGGATACCAACCTGCGCCGCAGCCCCTCGTCGGCGGAGAGCAACATCATCGCCCGTATCCCGAAGGGAACGATTCTGACCGTCACGGGCGCAAGCGGCAATTTCCTCTGCGTCACCTATGACGGGCAAGTCGGCTATATCTTCAAGCAGTACGCCGAGCAGGTGACGACAAACACGTCCGAATCCGGCAGCGTCGCGTATGGCTTCCCGTACTACACGACGACGAAATCCTCCGTCAATCTGCGCACGACCCGCTCCACCACCAGCGCGCGCGTGACCACCATCCCCAAGGGCGCGACCGTCATCATCCACGGCGTCAGCGGCGACTGGGCGCAGGTGACGTATCAGGAGAAAACAGGCTACTGCATGACGGCGTATTTGAAGCTGCTGACGGTGGTGGAACCGACCGCCGCCCCGACGGCTGTGCCGACCAGCGCGCCTATTTTAGAAGACAGCACCTACAAAGTGCTGCAAAACGGCTCGACGGGCAATCAGGTGCTTGCGCTCCAGCAGGCGCTGGCGGAACTGGGCTACCTGACCAGCACGCCCGACGGCACTTACAGTACCACCACCACGCAGGCGGTTATCGCCTTGCAGAAGATGAACGGCCTGCCCATGAACGGCATTGCGGACGCGAATCTGCAAGCGCTGATTTTCCACGGTCAGCCCAAGAATTCCTCCGGCACGAAGGTTTCCATCAAGACGCTTCCCGCCCTCTCCGGCATCACCATCCGCCTGCATGACCAGGGCGTGCTCGTCTCTACCGTGCAGACGCGGCTGACCCAGTTGGGCTACTATGACGGCGAAATCAGCGGCGTATACGATGTAGCGACGCAAGCTGCGGTCAAGGCATTCCAGAAAGCGAACGGCTTAAAGGCCGACGGTGCGTGCGGCACGGCGACGCAGGAAAAGCTGATGAGCGCTGCCGCCGCCCCCGGTACGCTGCCGACCATGGAAGTGACCGTGACCGCAACCCCCGCGCCGACCGACCTGCCCCCGCTGACCACGCCTGCTTCGACCGTCCGCAAGGGTTCGACCGGCAATGACGCGCGCCTTGTGCAGCAGCGGCTGATTGATTTGGGCTACCTTTCCGGCGTGGCGGACAGCATTTTCGGCACGGCGAGCGTGAACGCGCTGAAGGAGTTCCAAGCCAAGAACGGTCTGAGCACCGATGGCATTGCAGGTGCAAGCACTTATCAGGTGCTGTTCAGCTATCTGGCGATTTCGGCGGATTACATCGTTACCCCCGCGCCAACCGCCACCCCGCTGGCGACAGCAACTCCGACCCCCGCGCCCATCACGAAGGACAACGTCGTTACCATCCGCCAAGGCACGAGCGGCGACGCGGTGCTGCGTTTGCAGGAGCGGCTGACGGCGCTGGGCTACTACAATTCCCGCCGCGACGGGGTCTGCATGGCGGACGACGCAGCGGCTATCCGCGCCTTCCAGCGCATGAACGGGCTGTCGGTGGACGGCGTCGCGGGCTATGACACGCAGGTGCTGCTCTACTCCGCAACCGCAATCGGCAGCGACGGCATCATGGCGGGCGCATCGGTGGATGTGAGCGTCACCCTCCGCCGCGGCATGACGGGCGAAACCGTCCGCGCGCTCCAGCAGCGGCTGATTACCCTCGGCTACCTCTCAGGCACGGCAGACGGCATTTACGGCACAGCGACCGCCGAAGCCGTCTACAATTTCCAGAAGCGAAATGGACTCACCCGCGACGGCGTGGCGGGCAACAAAACGCTGATTGCCCTCTACTCCGCCTCTGCCGCCACCCCAACCCCCGCGCCGACGATTGCGCCCGTGAATACGCCCTCCGCCGCATCGGTGATTGCCAGCGCCTCCGCGCTCCACCGGGGCGACAATGGCACGGCGGTCAAGGCAATGCAGCAGCGGCTGATTGACCTTGGCTACCTCACGTCGGGTTCTGCGGACGGCATCTTCGGCGTCAAAACGTATCAGGCGCTGCGTGACTTCCAGCTGGCGAACGCCCTGTATGTGGACGGCGTTGCGGGCAAGAACACAATTGCGTCGCTCAACAGCAGCAGCGCCACTGGCAAGAACACCGCGCGCCCGAACACCACCGCAACCCCCACCCCGAACATCTCTAACGACATTGGCACAACCACGAAGGTCAGCGCGGAGAACGTCGTCTACGAATACTGGTACTCGACGGTGCGCAGCGCCTGCCGCCAGTACCCCTACGCGACGGTCTACGACTACTCCACGGGCATCTCGTGGCAGGTTCACATGTTCTCCTACGGCAAGCACGCCGAAGCCGAACCGCTGACCGCGGCAGATACGGCGAAGCTGGAGCAGGCATTCGGCGGCAACACATGGACGCCCAAAGCTGTCTGGGTCATCTTCGCTGACGGCACGGTTCGTATGGCGACGACCCACTCCATGCCGCACGAGGTGCAGCACATCACAGACAACAACTTCCCCGGTCACCTGTGCATCCACTTCCCGCGCACGCAGGCGCAGGTAACGGCGATCGGCCCCTACGCCATGAGCCACCAGCAGACGGTGGAAAAGGGCTGGGCGGAAACGCAGGCGATGATTGCGAACTAATTTGGATATATAAAATGCCGCCGGGAGGATGGGGAATGTCCTTCCGGCGGCGAAATTTTGCGTTATACTATTTCCAGATAAGAATGCGCCAAGATGCGCCGCGAATTTTTCATTCTGGCTAACGTGAATGAAACGCAGCGTAGCAGCGCTACGCTAAGTGGAATGAGCGGACGCCAGAAGGGAAAAGGCGCAAGCAGATGGCGCAGGTGAATCTGGAAATAGTATTATACCGCGTTTTTTCTTGACACCACCCATGACACCAGCTATAATAAAAGCGGAAGGGATGATTTGATGTCGGAGTGGGAAAAACTATTGCAACGAATCTTGTCCTTATCAAAGGACTTGTGATTCGATGAACTGCGTAAAGTATTAGAGACTACGGCTACCAAATGTTTTCCCCTCGCAGCGGCAGTAGTCACTATACCTTCCGCAAGCCCGGCTGCCAGCCAATCACCATTCCTAAGCATGAGCCCATTAAGAAAGTATATGTCGAAATGGTTCGCAATATTGTTGAAAGTGAGGCGAATCGTCATGAAAACGCTTGAACAGTATATGGCCTTGCCCTATCCTTTGGAAATCATCCCTGATTCTGATGAAGGCGGCTTTGTTGGCAGCTACCCTGACTTGCCGGGATGCCTGACCTGCGGCGAAACGATGGAGGATGTCGTTCGGAACGCAGAGGATGCGAAGCGCGCATGGTTGACGGCAGCATTGGAAGAGGGGCTTGTTATCCATGAGCCGAATCTGCCAACCGCTTACTCTGGTCAATTCAAGCTCCGCATTCCCAAATCGCTGCACCGTTCTTTGGCAGAGCACTCTCGCAGTGAAGGAATTAGCATGAATCAATACTGCTTGTACCTGTTAGCAAAAAACGATGCGCTGTATGGCGCATAATGCACATCACCCACATAGAATCGCCGCCGGAAGGACATTTTGCATCCTCCCGGCGGCGACTTTCTATGCTATTCCGCTTCCTCCGCGCCCCACATCTCCGGCACTTTCGGACACCCCTGCCGCTTCTTCGCGGCGCGCGCTTCGACGTAGCAGCCGCAGAGCGCGCATGTTCCGCTGTGCAGGTTGTCGCAGGTGCGACAGATGTTCAGGCGCGCGGCGTAGGTCGCTTCGTCGGTCTTCTCGTCCGCCGAGATCGAATCCACATAGTCGCGCACGAGCTTCGCCATGTCCGCCTGACCGCTTTCCAGCAGCGTACAGCGGCAGGGCTTGCGCGCATCAGCCACGAATCGTGACCTCCACCACTGAGCAGGCAGGCAGCGTCATATTGAGACCCGTTTCGGTCACGCGGACGGCGTCGAACGGCTTCACCGTCACCTTTTCCGCATCCTCGAACGTGTTCTTGTCGTGCATATCGCCCGTCAGGATGCGCGCGGTCACGTCCTTCGCAGACGCGTCGGAGAGGTGCACCACCACATCCAGCGCATCGGTGCAGGAGGTGTTCGTCGCCGTCAGGGTGATGACACCTTCCTTCTCCGAGGCGGTCGCGGTCAGCTGCTTCACGCCGCCGCACTCGCCGCAGGTGATGGCGGACGGCAGATAGTTCGCATCGTGATGCGCCTTGTAGAGGTCAAAGACGTGGTACGTCGGCGTGCAGATCATCTTCGCGCCGTCGGTCAGGATAACCGCCTGCAGGACGTTGACCATCTGCGCGATATTCGCCATGACGACGCGGTCGCAGTGGCTGCCCAAGATATCCAGTGTCAGCGCCGCTACCATCGCGTCGCGCATGGTGTTCTGCTGATAGAGGAAGCCCGGATTCGTGCCGGGTTCGCAGTCGAACCACGTTCCCCATTCGTCGACAATCAGCCCGACGCGGTGCTCGTGGTCGTACTTGTCCATAATCGCCAGATGGCCGCGAATCAGCGTGTCCATGTAGGCGGCATTGCGCAGGGTAAGGTAGTATTCGTCCGCATCGAAATCAGTTGCGCTGCCTTTCTTGTCCCATGCATACGGCACGGTGTAGTGGTGCAGGGTAATGGCGTCGAGGTAACGCCCGGCACGCTCCATCAGCTTGTCCGTCCAGTTCCAGTCGCCGGAGCTGGGCCCGCAGGCGATGCGGTAGAGCTTATTGTCGCCATAGTTGCGGCAGAACGTCTGGTAGCGGCGGTATTCGTCGGCATAGTATTCCGGGCGCATGTTGCCGCCGCAGCCCCAGTTTTCATTGCCCACGCCGAGGTATTTGAGGTTGAACGGCTCCTTGTGCCCGTTCGCCCAGCGCTTCTGCACAACGGTGGAATCGCCCGTGGAATTCATGTACTCCACCCACTCCGCCATTTCGCGCACCGTGCCGGAGCCGACGTTCGCGTTGACGTAGGGTTCGCAGCCGATTTGGCGGCACAGTTCCATGAACTCGTGCGTACCGAAGGAGTTGTCCTCCACTACGCCGCCCCAGTTCGTGTTCACCATGCGCTTGCGGGTTTCTTTCGGGCCGATGCCGTCCTCCCAGTGGTATTCATCCGCAAAGCAGCCGCCCGGCCAGCGCAGCACCGGCACGCCGATTTTCTTCAGCGCCTGCACCACGTCCGTGCGCATGCCATTGACGTTGGGGATGTCGGAGTTTTCGCCCACATAGACGCCGCCGTAAATGCAGCGTCCGAGGTGCTCCGAGAAATGGCCGTAGATGTTCTTGTTGATTTTCTTGCCGGATTGCCCAGCCGCGTTGATGGAAAGGATTGCCGCCATATGCTTGTCCTCCGTCTCTTTTTTGTGCTGGTTGCGCCCATTGCGCGCATTCATAAAGTAGATATTCGCCCAATCTATCAGGATTCCTGCCGCATTTTTTCTTTTTTTACGAAATGTTTTTCGACAGTGTGATGGTCGTCACCGCGGGCGAGTTGAACAGGCGGAAGCCCATCCACCACGGGTAAATCAGCCCTTTGCCCAGTCCGGGGCTAACATACTGCCAAATTCCTCCAAAAAAGTTTAGCCCCTGCACCTGACTGTCCTCCGGAAACCAGCCCAGTTCCGGCACATACAGCGCACCCATGCCCGGAATGCGCCACTGCCCGCCGCAGTAGCCGCCCGCGACAATCAAGTCCACATTGTTCATCGCGCAGACGGCTTTCGGATCGGCGTTCTGCTTCGCGGTGGTGATGTACTCCTGCGTCAGCGGCATTCCGCTCACACAGACCTGCATGTCCTTGTCCGTCATTTCCGCCATGGCCGCCTCGATGCGGTCAAGCCTGTCCAGCTGATAGACCGCCAGCCGCTGGAGCGCCGCCTGATCAGCCGTCAGCGTCGGCAGGGCATTCAAGCCGTCCAGCTGCTTCTGGTATGCCTTGCGCGCGCTGGGGATATTGAGTGTATACAAATCCTCCGGTACAAACCAAATGGTGGATTTTTCCCGCGTGAATGACACGGGCACATCCAGCAGCGTCACGCCCGCGTCAATGAGCGCCTGCGCCCAATCCGCATAAGGCGAAAGGGAGGCGTGCGCCGTCGTTGCATAGGGAGACGGGTCGCCGCTGCCGGGCAGGAACAGCACCTTCGACCCCGCCGGAAGCTGCTCCAGGAGCGCCAGCGCTGGCGCAGCGTCGCCGTTCTCGCCAATCATATTGCCCGTCATGATGACGCAGGAAACTGCGCGCGTACCAACCGCTTTGCCAATCGACGCCTGATTCAGCCCGCGGTACTCCCCGTTCAAATCCGTCAGCAGGAGAATTGACCACTGATCCAGCGAATTGGGCAAATCGGGAATGGTAACCGTTTGCCGCAGCGTCTTGACGGTATTGCTGATGGCAAAGTTCGCCACCGCACCCGCGCCAAACGTCAATAGCAGCACGACCAGCAGTGTCACGCCGATTTTTCGCCCCAGATGGGATTTTTCCTCAAAAATGTTCTCATTCCGTCTGGACAAGGGCGTTCCTCTCCTTTCTGACTTTCTTGGGAAATGCGGTTACTCCGCGTCTTCCCCCGGCACATACGGCATCAGGAAGCAGTTCACATAGTACGCATATTTTCCCGACGTCGAGTTGCTCGGTTTTGCCGTCACGACCGTGTAATCCACGCAGTCGCTCGCCGGAATCTCGCGCTCGTCCTCCGGCACTTCGGACAGGTTTGTCGAGGTCTTTTTGTTCGTGTTCACCTCGGCGTTCATGTCGTAGTCGTGGATGTACATCTTGACGCGGCTTGCCATATTTCCCTCCAGCGTCGTGATGCGGTACTTGCCGTCGCCCAGGACCTTCACGTCGTACACCAGCGCAACGTGAATCGTCTTGTTGAACGAGCAGCCGTACACCAGCAGGAAGCCCGGCTGCGGCACATTCGTCGTGCGGTTCATCAGCTGATAGCCGCGCAGGAGCTTGCCGACGCTGGCTTCCTTGACGTGATGGACGCCCTCCACCTGCACGAACACGCCGTCCTCGGATTCCTTCGCGGCTTTCTTGACCGCTTCCAGTTCCTCCATCTCGACGTTCGCCTGCATCATGCACCAGGTGATATAGCCGCCGCACCAGCCGAAGCCGATGCCCTTGCCGCGCCACTCGGTGTACTTATTGACGTTTTTGAGCGTCTTGCCGTCCAGCTCCGCCCATTCGTTATAGGCAATATCCAGCACCTGCTGAATCTGCTCCGGCGGCTGCACGGGCGCTTCAGTGGAAATCGCAACCGGCGGGGGCGTCGGGGTGGCTTTGGCGGCGAGCGCCGTTGGCAGGAGCAAGGTCATCAGCAAGAGGGCACACAACCCGCGAAGCAAGCGTTTCATCAGTGAATCCTTCCTTTCGGAGATTTCTTCAATTTAAGCATACCACGTTTTAGGATGTTTGGAAAGGGGCAAGTGAAGTTTTTACAAATGAAAGCCGCCATTCGACTTTTGATAGCGGTCGAATGGCGGCTGATGTTCTATTCTTCTCACGGATAAACACGCGGACACTATATGCAGTCGTCACCAACTGAATCGCGCGGAAGGGTCAAGGGAGGAACTCCCTTGCAGGGTGCAGGGGCAGCGCCCCTTGGGTCACTCCCTCGCCGCTTCTTCCTTCGCCATGCGGGCAGCGCGCTCCTTCGCATAAATCGCCATTGCGCATTCAAGGCGCTTCCGCTCCATCTGGCACTCCATGTCGTAGGGCTGGGAGATGTCGCCATGGAAGGCTTCGGCATTCGCAGCGCAGCCGCCGGAGCAGAAGAAACGCGCCCAGCAGTCCCGGCACTTCTCCTTGTTCAGCACCGTGTTGTGCGCGAACTTCGCCTGAATGTCGCGGTCGAACGTGCCGTCCAGCACACTGCCCATGCGGTAGCCGTCGCGGCCGACAAACTGGTGGCAGGGGTAAATATCGCCGTCGGGCGTTACCGCAACATACTCGTTGCCCGCGCCGCAGCCGGTCAGACGCTTGCGCAGGCACGGTCCGCCCTCCAAGTCCACCATGAAGTGGAAGAAGTTGAACCACTTGCCGTTCGCGCGGCGATCCATATAAATCTGCGCCAAGCGCTCGTATTCCTCGCGGATTTCGGGCAAATCCTCCTCGCGCAGGGCGTATTCGCACTTCGGATCGGTTACAACCGGCTCAACGCTGATCTGGTCAAAGCCCTGATCCGCCAGATGAAGCACGTCGTTGCCGAAATCCTTGTTAAAGCCGGTAAACGTGCCGCGGACGTAGTATTCCTTGTCACAGGCATTGCGGCGGCGGACGAACTCCTGCGCCTTGTTCATGATGATGTCATAGCTGCCCTTGCCGTTGATGGTCGGGCGCATCCGGTCATGCACTTCGCGGCGGCCGTCGATGGAGATGACGACGTTGCTCATTTCCTTGTTCAGGAAGTCCATGATTTCGTCGTTCATCAGCACACAGTTCGTCGTCATTGTGAACTTGAAGTGCTTGTTCTTTTCCTTCTCGATGGAGCGGCCGTATTCCACCAGTCGCTTGACGACGGGGAAGTTCATCAGCGGTTCGCCGCCGAAGAAGTCCAGCTCCAGATTGACACGCTTGCCGGAGTGCGCCACCAGCCAGTCAATCGCCGCCTTGCCGACCTCGAAAGGCAGCAGCTTGCGCTCGCCCATGCAGAAGTCGCCCGTCGCCGCGAAGCAGTACTTGCAGCGCAGGTTGCAGTCATGCGCCGCGTGCAGGCACATGGATTTCACCACGCCCGGCTCGGTCACCTGCTTCACGTCATCATAATTATCCGGGGCGTTGAGCGCGCCGAGTTCTTCGAGCTGCTTCAGTTCACCGATAACTTCGTCCAGCTCCTGCGCCGTGTACTTCTCTTTCAGCGCATCTCGAATCTCTTCCTGCGTGTGGTCATTCCACATTTCCAGCACGTCAAACGCCATGTCGTCGATGGCGTGAACAGCGCCGCTGCCTACGTCCAGCAGCATCGGCTGACCAACCGCCTTGAAGGTATGAATCATTGCTATTATTCCTCCTGAGTTAGATAAACCGCAAGGATACTTTTTTCACCCTTGCACCCGAAAAAAGCGAAGGCGCATGATGCCGCCTCCGCCTTTGCCTGTTGCAAACCGGATACGATTGCCAGACGAATCTGGAAAGCGTATCATTACTTCCGGTTGTACAGACGGTTGAGCTTGCCCTCGTTGCCCGCGAGCACGTCGCTGTTTTCCTTGTTGGCGCAGGACTGGTTGGCGACGGTGCAGCTGGTCTTGCAAGCGGACTGGCAGGATGCCTGGCATTCGCCGCAGCCGCCGTGGGCCAGAGAATTCTTCAGGCAGGGCTTCTGGATGGTTTCGATATGCTTCATAGTTGTAATCCTCCATTTCTTAAAAAGGGGTATATGGGCATTATACACGATTCGGGTTCTAATTGCAATCACTTTCCGGAAATATTCGACACAATCGCGCCGATTATCCCGCCGGTCGCCGTTCCCATAGCAAGATCAGCCAAATATGCCGTCCACGGCGCGCCCTGACCGCTCAGCAGCGCATAGGCCGCCACGCCCAGCGCCATGTACAGCAGCCCAATCAGCGCGCCGCGCAGCAGTCCGCCTTCCTGACCGCGCCCAACGGCGATGTACGTCCCGATAGCGACGGAAACGACCTTCAGCAGCTGGTTGAAGATGCGCACAGTGTCCTCCGTCGGCTTCACCCACTGCATCAGCAGCGCAAAAACCGCCACGACGATGATGGTCGTCAGCATTGCCGCGCCCAGCCCGCGCAGCAGCTGCATCGAGCCGCCGCGGCGTGCGCGCGTTGTCGTCCGGCGCACGGTCTGTGTTCCTGTCATAGGGCAATTCCCCTCCTTCCGATTCGGTAAGGAGGATATGCCCCGCGTCCAGGCGTTATTCCTCTATCCGCTCCACGCGGAAGATGTTCAGCGTGTCCGCATCCGGGCAGGAGAACACCGCTGTGCCGTCCGGCTGACCGGGGATGCTGCCGCCATAGCGGATGATGTCCGCATACAGGAACGCAACGTGCATCGCCATCGGGCAGAGCTGACCGCGCTCGGTGTCAAAATCCCACGAATCGCCGATTTTATGCCCATGATGGCAGGGACAGCTGCCCTTGCGGTCAATCAGCGTGATGCGCAGGCGCGGGCGCTTCATTCGTCCAGCACCTCCAAACACGTTTCAATCGGGATGCCGAGGTACTTGTCCTCCTTGTCGCGGTTGCGGTCAATCATCGTGCGCACGGCGTCCATTGCGTGGTGCGTCGATTCTTGGAGCGGCACGCCGTCCACCAGCCGCCCCAGCATCACTGCGGCGAAAATATCGCCCGTGCCGACGAAGCGCACCGGAATGAGGTCGAACGGGATGCGGAAGAATTCGCCTTCCGTGCCGTCATATCCGACAACGCAGTTCTCGCCGTCCACCTTCGCGCTCGTCACGACGACGGATTTCGCGCCCATTTCGTGCAGGCGAATCGTCAGCGCGCGTGCTTCTTCCTCGATCATGTCCTCGTGATAGGGCATGTCCGCCAGATACGCCGCCTCGGTGTAGTTCGGCACGATGCAGTCCGCCACGGCGACCATCTTGCGCATATGGGCGATGGTTTCCTCCCCTACGCCGTTGTACAGCTTGCCCTCGTCGCCCATGATGGGGTCAACAAAGACCAGCGCGCCTTTCTTCGCGGACTGCTCACAGAAGTCAGACACCAGTGCCGCCTGTTCCGCTGACAGAATCATCCCTGTGGACACCACATCAAACGAGAATCCCAGTTCCGCCCAGACTTTCAGCGACTGGCGCATGTATTCCGTCGTTTCCTGAATGTAGAATTTCCCGTAATCCAGCGTGTTGCTCACCAACGCCGTCGGCAGCGTGTACAGGTGATGTCCCATATGCGACAGCACCGGCATCATTGCGCTCAGCGACACCTTCCCATACCCCGCCAGATCATGCACCAGCAGTATATGCTTACTCATCTATCTTCTCCTTATTTTTGAGGGAACGCCAAAGGCTCTGCCTCTGGACTCCGGCAGGGGCGCTGCCCCTGCACCCTGCAAGGGACTTCGTCCCTTGACCCTTTCGCGCGATTGGATTGGTAACACTCTCATGCAGTTTTCGCGTGGTTATCCATAAGAAGTAACGGAAAAATTCAAGCTGCATGGGAGCGACCGGCGAAGGGGTCAAGGGGGCGACCGCAGGCTTCACCTGTTTTCATTGCCCCCTTGTCGCCTCCGCAGAGGCGAAATCCCTGCGACAATCGCAAGCCGCTATTAAAAGAACAGCCCTGCCGTCCCAAAGAACAATCACCTGCGGTGATTAGCCCTTCACCGCAATCGCCTCAATCTCCACCTTCGCATCCCGCGGCAGCTTCGCCACCTGCACACACGCGCGCGCCGGCGGATTCTGCGGGAAGAACTTCCCGTAGGCTTCGTTCACCGCGGCAAAGTCGTTCAAATCCTTCAGGAAAATCGTCGTTTTCACGATGTCCGCCAACGTGCAGTCCGCTTCCGCCAGAATCGCGGCAATGTTCTTCATGCACTGCTCGGTCATCTCCCCAATCGTGCCTTCCAGCAGCTCGCCCGTTTCCGGCACAAAATACAGCTGTCCGGACACATACACCGTATTGCCCGCCTGAACGCCCTGCGAATACGGGCCAATCGCGGCGGGTGCGTTTTTCGTCGAAAGAATCTTGTTCATGGAAGAGAATCCCCCTTCATCTTAGTGCGTCAGAAACGCTGTCTGCATTATACCATGATTATGCGTCGAAAACAACACCGGAGGTAGAGAAAAACCGCCCCCGATTTCTCGAAGGCGGCTTTCTCAGGTACCAAATCAAAGGCCGTAGTAATAGAAGATGAGGCACACGCCGGCCAGCAGGATGAACGCCAGCCCAACCAGCAGCGGTGCATGTGTGCCCTTGCCGCGGTTGGCTTCCTTCGCCATCTTGTAGTCGTAGTAGTGCTGATGCTTATGCTTTCCGGGCGCGAAAAGCACCAGCAGGTTTCGGAAACCGTAGGAAATGATATCCAGCACACCTTCGCGCGCCGTGAACGTCAGCAGACCCACACAGGTCAGCAGCGCGCCCGGCACGAAAAGTGCGTCGCACAAACCGCTCAGGATTTCCTCCCGCTCGCTCAGCGTCCAGATACTGCGCATCGACGCAACGCCAGCAAATATCAGCGCGCCGATGGCGATGCAAATCCAGTAGGGCATCGCCCGCTTTGATTTTTTCAAAGCCCAAGCTCCTTCTTATACCGTTCAAACTCTTCGTCGTTGCAGTTGATGAAGTGTCCGGGTTTGATTTCCCGCAGGGACGGCTTGTTCACCGAGTAGTCATGCTCCTTCAGGGGCTTGTACTCAATGCGCTGCCGATGCTTCTCGTGATGCGGATCCGGGTACGGAATCGCGGACAGCAGCGACTTGGTGTACGGATGCAGCGGATGCTCGAACAGCTCGTCGGAATCCGCCAGCTCCACCAGCTTGCCGTAGTACATGACACCGATGCGGTCGGAGAAGTACTTGACGACGGACAGGTTATGCGCAATAAACATGATGGTCAAGCCCATCTTGTTGCGCAGGTCGTTCAGCAGGTTGATAACCTGTGCCTGAATCGACACGTCCAGCGCGGAAATGGGTTCGTCGGCGATGATGAGGTCAGGCTCCAGCACGATGGCGCGGGCAATGCCGATACGCTGGCGCTGGCCGCCGGAGAACTCATGCGGATAGCGGTCAGCGTGCTCGCGCACCAGACCAACCAGATCCAGCACCTCGTAGACCTTTTCGTCGATATACTTTTCGTCCCTGATGCCGCGGATTTTCAGGCCTTCTGCGATAATCTCACGCACAGTCATGCGCGGGTTAATCGAGGCAATCGGGTCTTGGAAGATCATCTGCATCTTGGTCATGATGTTGTCCTTCGCGGCAACCTTCATGTCCTGCTCGTAGCGCGCCTTCCGTTCCTCCAGCGCCTGACCGGACAGTGTCTTGCTGTCTGCCTCAAACGCCGCGGTCAGCTCTGCCTTGCGCTTCTCGCGGTACTTCTCGACGCACTTGCTCTTTTCCACAGAAGATTCCAATGCGTTCGTGCGGGCCTGACGGATTTTCTCCTTCAGTTCCTTGCGCATTTCCTTAATCTTCTGGTCGTATTCCGCCTTCAGCGCCGCCGCCTGTGCCGGATTCTTCTCCGTTTTTTCCTTCAGCGCGGCTTTCATCTGGCGCTGCTTTTCTTCGAGGTCGTTTTTCAGGCTGCGAATCAGCACCGGCAGACCGTTCTGCGTGGACGAAATGCGCAGACCCTGGAAGTACACGTCACCCTCGGTCGGGTCGTACAGGTTGATGATGGTGCGGCCCGTCGTGGTCTTGCCGCAGCCAGACTCGCCCACCAGACCAAAGACTTCGCCCTTCTTGATGTAGAAGCTGACGTCATCAACGGCCTTGTTGATATAGTCGCCGCTGCGGAAATACTGCTTCAGGTGATTGACGCGCAGGAGGACGTCGCTTTCTTCCTCAATGCCCGCGTGCTCCAGACGAGCCAGCGTCACCTTGTCCGTGATGGCGTTCATCACACGCGCGATTACCAGCAGCACGATGCCAACCAGCCACAGCCACACCCAGCGCGCCGCCAGCCACCACAGCGCAATCACCAGCGAAATGGCGTTGCTGTCATCAGACTTCTTGATGGTCGTTTCTGCCAGAGACTTCAGCGCCGTCTGGTAGGTCGGCGCTGCCGCCACGGATACCTGAACCGCCTTCAGCAGGCTGCTGAGCGAGCCGTCAAAGTCTTCGCTCTGCATCCGCTCCAGCAGCGTCGTCGCGAACACATCCAGCGTGCCGAGGTTTTCGCTCGGATAGCGTGCCTGAAGCGCCTCGTACTTGCTCTGCACGAACGCCGCCAAGTCAATCGCTTCGCCCTGCTTCTTCTGCTCCACCAGCGCGGCAAACTCGTCGCGGATATCCTCCGTGTCGACGCGCTCCAGCGTGCGCTGCTCCGCCAGTGCAGCGGCGTAGTCCTCAAAGGTCAGTGCATTCAGATATTTCTTCATGGAAGCCGGCTTGTTGCCTGCATCCACCGACGCACGAACCATCGTCGTCAGCGTTTCCACAAATTCCAGATAGCTGCCAGCTTCTTCGCCGTGCTCCTGCGCAAACGTTTCGTAGAACGCTGCAACATCCGGCTCGGTATTGGCGGTGGCAATCTTAATCGGCTTGCCCTTGGGCGCCGCCGGCGTCATGACTTCGTTGAGGTAGTCAAACGATTCCGCCAGCAGGCGGCTGTCGCTGCCGCTTTCCTGCTGCTCATAGAGCGTCAGATACGCATCCACGTCGAAATTCTGATCGAAATCAGCGCAGAAAGTATCCAGCTTCTGCTTGGACAGCGCGTCCTGCCCCGCTGCCAGTTCATTCACCCACGTCGTATAGAACGTCAGCGCGCGATTCTGGCGCACGTCCCCGCCCAGCGTCTTGGTGGACGCGGCATCAATCATGGCGGAGAAATACTGCTTGTCGAACCAAGCGCGCGTAACCACGGAAGCGTTCTGCTGATAAGAGCGCAGCGCCCCCGATAGCGTAGACCATCCCGCACCGTCATTCGCCACAACATAGATGCTCATTACGATGGCGATGGCCATAACCACCAGCCCAATCGTTTTCAGCACCGAGGCGATTCCCTTTGCGATTTTCATGCTTCGGCGGCTCCTTTCTTCGCGTTCTGCAAGGCTTCTGCTGCCTCTCGTTCGGCCTGCTCCTTCTTCATGCGTTCAATGCGTTCCACCACAATCGCCGGCGGATTTACCTTCGGCGCATTCGGATGCAGCAGCCACGTCGCCGCCATATGCGTCTCGCTGACATGGAACATCGGCGGCTGTTCCTCAAAGTCGATTTCCATTGCGTACTTGTTGCGCGCGGCGAAAGCATCGCCCTTCGGCGGCAGAATCATATCCGGCGGCGTACCGGGGATAGCTTCCAGTTTCTCGCGCGTCTCCAAGTCCGGCATGGAGGACAGCAGCGCCCATGTATACGGGTGGCGCGGGTCGTAGAACACATCATCCGCCGTGCCGTACTCGACAATCTTGCCGGCGTACATGATGGCAATGCGGTCCGCCATGTTCGCCACAACGCCAAGGTCGTGCGTGATGAAGATGACCGACAGGCGGCGTTCCTTCTTCAGGCGGTTAATCAGTTCCAGAATCTGCGCCTGAATGGTCACGTCCAATGCGGTTGTCGGTTCATCGCAGATGAGGATATCCGGGTTCGCGGACAGCGCAATAGCGATAACAATGCGCTGACGCATACCGCCGGAGAACTCAAAGGGATACTGATAGAAGCGCTTGTGCGGCTCCGGAATACCAACTTCCTTCATCAATTCGATGGCGCGGTGGCGTGCCATGCCCTTGGTGAGCTTGAAGGCGTAATCCTGCGCGCGCGCCTTCATGTAGTCTACCATTTCCACCGCCAGCACGTCAAAGTCCTTCGTCTCGCTCGCCGCGATGAGTTCCTCAAAGTGCTTCAGCAGGCTCCGGGTCATTTCGCAGAGGTTGTGCTGCGCCATATCCGCGTCAATCAGGTTCTTCGGGATGACGGACGGCGGATTCTTGCCCTTCGCCTTCTGCGCCTCAAACTTCTTCTGCTCGCGGGCGTAGCGCTTTTCTTCCTTCGGATTGTGCGTCTTGGAGCGGGCATAGCGGTCGATGTAGGACTGTGCACCCGAACGGTAGACGTACGCCTGATTGTCCTTATCCAGCTGCAGCTTGTCGATGGCTGCTTCAACCGCCGCAGCCGATTTGTGCAGCGCTTCCTTGCATTCGCCCTCGTTCAGCGGCTTTTGCTGATAGACCTTCAGGGCGCTGCGGAGCGTATCCACCGCCGCCTGCTGCGATTTCGCCGCCTGCTGGCTGGAGTACTGGAGCGCGTGAGCAATGTCCTGCAAGAAGTCAATCATGAACTCGCGGTCGAGCGTTTCGCGCGCCATCTGGTTCAGCTCGGTGATGGACTGCTTTTTCGGGTCGGGCGTTTTGCCGCTCGCCGCCAGATAGCCGATGCAGAAGAAGTTCGGCTCCTGCGCATTCACCATCGCGCCCAGCTTAGCGGTCATGTCCGCCATCAGCGCGCGCATTTCGCTTTCGCGGCGGCGCGTGTAGTTCTTCTGGAAGCCTTCCAGCGCCGTATGCCACTTCGCGATTTCCGGGTCATTCTCATCGAAGGTGTACGGGTCGAAGATATGCTTCAGGGACTTGCGGATGCGGCCGCAGATTTCGCGGACATCCTTGTCCTTGCTCGTCAGGATGGCATTGTCGATTTCGTCCAAGCCATCCATGCACTCGACGATGGATTCCATTGCTTCCTTATAGGTATATTCCATCTTCAGCCCGACGGAAGCAAAGTGGTCGAACTGCTTCGTTTTGGCGTGGATGGCTTCGCGTGCCTGTGCGCCCTGTCCGCGCGCTTCGGCATCCGCCACCATCGTCTTTTCGAGCTGCGCCAGCAGGCTGTTGAAGCGTTCCTTGCCATCGCGGCGGCGTTCCTTGTTGTTCAGCAGCATGGCTTCCGTCAGCTGCTTGCCGATACGCATGATGGGGTTCAGGGCGCTCAGCGGGTCTTGGAACACCATGGCCAGCTTGTGGCCGCGCAGGGTGTGGAACTCTTCTTCCGGAATCTTCAGCAAATCCTTGCCGTCGTAGATGATTTCGCCCGCATCCACCATGGCGTTGCCCGCCAGAATGCCCATGATAGCACGGGTGGTGACGGACTTGCCGGAACCGGATTCACCGGCGATGGCGAGCGTTTCGCCTTCCTCCAGATTGAAGGAAATATCGCGCACTGCGCGAACCGCACCGTTGTTTGTGCGGAAGGAGATGGTCAAGTTTCGGACTTCCAGCTTTGCCATATCAGTCGTCCGCTCCTCTCAACGAAGGATTCAGCGCGTCGCGCAGGCCATTACCAAACAGGTTGAAGGCAATTTCCAAAATGGCGATGAAGATTGCCGGGAACATGATGATGTGGGGATAGGTGCTCAAGTACGCCTGACCGCCGGAAAGCAGCGTGCCGATGGAGGTCAGCGACGACGTTTCCAGATTGATGATGTGCAGGTAGCTGAGCATGGATTCGGAGAAAATGACGCCGGGGATGGTCATGACCGCGCCGGTCACGATGGTGCCCAGGCTGTTCGGGAAGATGTGCTTGAAAATCAAGCGAGCGTCGGATGCGCCCAGCGTGCGCGCCGCCAAGACGTATTCCTGACCCTTGAAGCGGTAGAACTGCGTACGCACGCGCGCCGCCGTACCGACCCAGCCGGTCAAGACGAAAGCGAACAGCAGGGATGGCAGCACGCCCACCTTTTCCGCCAAGTGCAGCTGGAACAGGGTTGCGACGACCATGAACGGCACGCTGTTCAGCACGTCGGAGATACGCTCCATCACCATGTCAACCGCGCCGCCGTAGTAACCCTCGATGGAGCCGTACAGCACGCCGAGGATGAAGTTGATGCTCGCCACGACGATGGAGAGCAGGAAGCTCAGGCGCGCGCCGACTGCCAAGCAGGTGAAAATATCCTGCCCGTAGTTGTTCGTGCCGAAAATGAACGTGGGTTCATAGCCGTTGACATAGCGGAAGTACTCCAGATAGTGCACACGCACGCGGTAGCCCGTCTGGTTCTTCTGGGCGTAGGTGTACCACTGCCCATCCGCGCCGTCGTCGCCGGCAATGCGCTTGCTGTTGTAGTTCGCCTTGTTCGGGTTGTCGGACGTGAGGTAGTTCGGAATCAGGCTGCCGTTTTCATCCAGCGCCGGATCACCGTTGGTGTTCACGCTCTCGTCCTTGAGCTGGTACCAGAAGTTCGCGCCGCCGTTGCCCATCATGTACTGCGAATTGTGGGTCTTCTGCAGCGGGTAGATGACCTGAATGTCATTCTCGTTCTGATACGCCATCAGGTTATTGTATTCCGTTTCGCTCAGGTTGACATACGCGAAGCCGACCAGCGCGTAGGAATCCACGCGCAGGTTGTAGTACTTCACGCCATTGGCATCGGTGTAGTCGTCATATACCTTCTTCACGACCGGCACGCCCGTTTCCTGACCGATGGCGTTATAGTAATGGTAGCCGATTTCGCTGACCTTTTCCTTGCGCGCGCCATCCCAGAAACCCGCGTTTTCAAACAGCGTGTTCTTCGGCAGCACCGACTTGTAGTAGCCGTCGCGGAACTGCACCGTGTACGGCGAGACAAACGGCGTGATGATGGCAAACAGCAGCAGGAACACAATCAGGCAGAACGCCACAACGGAGGACTTGTTCTTGCGGAAGCGCAGCCACGCGTCGCCCAGATAGCTGATGGACTTGGTCTGCAGCTTTTCGTCATGGATGCGCTCATCCTTGTGAATAAACGCAAACTTTTCCTGCGGGATTTCCGGATACAGATTTTTTTCCATCATTTCTTCGACCCCATTCTGATGCGCGGGTCAATAAACCCGTAGCTGATGTCAATGACAATGCCCGAAACCAGGCCGATTGCCGTATAGAACACGTTCAGCGCCATGAAGAAATTATAATCGCGGACATTGATGGAGTTGATGTACAGGTTGCCAATGCCGGGAATGCCGAAGATGTTTTCGATAATCATCGAGCCGCCCAGAATACCGATGAATTCACCAATAATCATCGGCAGGATGACGACCATTGCGTTGCGCAGCGCGTGACGGGAAATTGCCTGTGCCTTGGTCAGACCTTTCGTGCGCGCCAGCAGCATGTAGTCACCGGTCAGCACCTCGCTCAGCTCCGCACGGGTGTAGCGCGTCAAGCCTGCCACAACGCCGAAGCCCAGCGACAGCACCGCCGGAATCAGCGATACGAACATCGTCCAGCTGAACAGTGACCCGCCTGCCTGTGACAAACTTGCCGCCTGCAAGGGGAACCAGCCGAGCTTGAAGCACAGGAAGTACTGCACCAGGAAGGCGTACACATAGCTTGGCACCGAGATGAAGACCATGACCATGGTGGAAATGAAGTTATCCTGCCACTTGTTCTTCTTCAGCGCCGCATAGATGCCGAAAGCCAGGCCCAGCGGAATCGCAATCAGGATAGAATACAGGTTGACCAGCACCGTGTAGGGCAGCTTCTGCATCATGACAGCCCAAACACCCATGCCTTCATACATCTGCTCGCCGACACCCCAGTCCCATTCGGTCAGGATGCTCTTCAGGTACAGGAAGTACTGCACCATGATCGGCTTGTTGTAGCCCATCTTTTCGCGCTTGGCGAGCACGAGGTTGATGTCGCGGCCCATTTCGCGGACGGCGGGCAGCGGCAGCAGCTTAATCAGGATAAAGCACATGGTCATGATGATGAACAGCACCAGGAACATGTACAGGACACGCTTGATGATGTATCGTGTCATACCATTTTTGGACATTCCACGTTACCTCCGTTTTTCATATTGAGCGGAAGGGGCGGGAAACCCTGCTGCCCCTCTGCTTCCGGCCGTCAGAGTGCGTCGCCCCACCCGTGACGGGGTCGCGGAGGATGCGGCTGGAGGTGCGCATCACCGCGGACTGGGCTTGCCTGACTGGATTGAATCCCTATTGGGCATTTCTTAAGGAATCACTATTCTGTACTCTTCTCTTTGGAATCATAGCGTCCCCTTAAGAAACGCCCGAAAATCAACCGTTTTTTAACACGCACATCGGGCATGGGGGTCAAAAGGCCCCCATGCCCGTGCCGAGTTTCAGAGAATCACGGCAAATGTGCGCCTTGAATTAGTATTCCAGGGTGTTGTTGGCGATGTAGTCCGCCCACTCAGCGTCATCGTAGTTGTACGTCATGTACTGGATGCCGCCGAAGCCGATCAGCGTGACGTAGGAATCAACAACGGTGTTCACCTTCTGGGAGTTCATGCTCGCGGTGTTGCGGTAGTAGATGGAGGAGCAGGGATACCAGTTCATGAACGCGCCTTCGACAGCGGTCGCGAACTGCAGACGAGTGTCGTAGGTGTAATCAGCGAACTTGCCCAGCTTTTCCTCGATGGACGGAACGTTCTGGCTGTTGCACCAGTTCGCCCAGTTCTGCAGGTTGTCGGTGATTTCGCCAACGCCTTCCACATTGTAAACAATGTCGATGGTGGTGGTGTCATAGCCGTATTCGTTCTGGTTGCCCTTGCCGTACGCATCGTCGGTGTAGCAGTTGCCGAACACGCCGAAGGGAGCCATCGTCGCGCCGCCCCAAGTGGTGAAGATCATGTCCGCGTTGCCGGACTGCATGGTTTCGTAGTAGTCGGTGTCCACGGTCATGGTCATTTCGACCTTGCCTTCAAACGGCGTGCCAACGCAAGCGTTCTTCAGCGCGGCGTTCAGGTAGTTGAACATGTTGACGTAGATAGCGTCGCTCTGGTACACGCGCAGGTCAATCTTGATGTCGCTGGTGCCATCGTAGATGCCGGCAGCAACAGCCTTGTCATACGCAACCGCCATCAGCGCGCGCGCCTTTTCGACCTCGTAGCCGGTCATGGCTTCGTACGCTTCGTCGAGGGTGTCGTAGTCGCCGCCCTCGCCCCAGGTCAGGTCGAACAGACGGCAGAGGACTGCCTTCGCGGGTTCGCTGTCACGATACAGCGCGCCGGTGAAGGGGTCGTAGCAGTACAGTTCGTTGATCAGGCCAAAGCCAGCCGTGCCAGCCGCGGTGAAGGAGGAAGCAAATTCCTTACGGTCATAGGAGTAAGAAATCGCCTGACGGAATTCCGGGATTACCAGAACCTGACTATTGGTGCCGTGAGACAGCAGCTTCTCATAGTCGGTGTTCATGGTCAGCTTGGTGGTGTAGCCGTTGTTCGGGCCGTACTTGATGTACTTGCTGTTGCCGTACTTCTTCAGGTCGTCCGCCTGCAGAGCGATGTCATCAATCTCGCCCTTTTCAAACGCCAGCACCTGAGTCGCGTGGTCGGCAATGCAGGTCACCTTGTAGATGTCCGTCTGATACTGGCCGACGTGGTTGCCGTCATGATAGCCATACCAGTTGTCATTGCGGGTCAGGGTGTATTCCTTGTCCAGTTCGAAGGAAGACAGCTTGTACGGGCCGTAGGAAACCGTGTTCTCTACGGAACGGCCGTACTTGGTCTTCACTTCGTCCGCTTCTTCCTCGGTGGCAACTTCCTTGCCGTCCTTGTAGAAGGTCTTGCAGGCTTCGTAAACGGGCTTGTAGACCAGGTAGGAGGAAGACAGGTTGTAGGGCACATAGAAGTTCGCTTCGTTCACGGGGTTGGCCAGGATGAAGTCAACGGTGTAATCGTCAACCTTCTTGAAGCCAACTTCGTCCCACGTTGCGGCATCCGCAACGCTGGCGGTGTACAGGTACTGAGCCTGCATGGACTCATACTGCTGACCCGCGGCGAAGTAGTTGTCAAACAGGTACTTCGCGGAGACCCACGCTTCGGCAGCGGTTTCGTCTTCAACAGAAGCATCGCGGTACATCGTGTCGTCCGCAATGTTCACATACTGCGGCGCGGGATTGCCCTCCGCGTCCAGCGCGCCGACCATGCCCCAAGCGCTCATGTCGAGGTACACATCGGTGCCGGCGGCAACGAGGTTCTCGGCAGTGTCTGCAATCAGGTCATAGGTCGTCTTGCCCGCGTAGAGGTAGTTCTTCGCGTTGTAGATGACGAACTCGCCAGCATAGTAGCTGTCAGCGCGGCGATTCAGCATCTTCGGGTTGAGCAGCTGCTGCATGGAGTACACATAGTCATCAGCGGTGATGGGGGTGCCATCTTCCCACTTGGCGAGCTTGTTCAGCGCGATACGCCAAGCCTTGGCGGTCTCGCCTTCCTTCACGCCGTACTGACCGACATACTCAGCGGTCACGTCCACCGGCATTTCAGCAGCCAGTTCGGGCATGACGGAGTAGCCATTCTTTTCGGAATTCAGAACGAAGGTGTAGAAACCAGAGCTGACATTGTTCAAAATATCAGTGTCTTCGTTCGTTTCCCAGGAGAGCGGGTCCCAGTTCAGAGAAGAGTTAATGCCGGGGGTGTAGCTGTTGTAGGTGTACACCTTTTCATCGGTGTAGTCCTTGCCAGCTTCGCCGACATACTGATCGGTAGAAACCGTCTGCGCGCTCCCCTCGCTCTTTTCCAGCGTGACAGTGCCCGCGTTGTACACGCGCTCACCGACATCGTAGGAATCAGCAGGCGTGAACGTGCCTTCTGCCAGCGCAGCCGCACTCAGCATCATGCACGCAGACAGGACCAGAGAGAGAATCTTCTTCATGGTCTAACCCCTCCAATTCATTTCGTACCAGATGACACGATGCAAATGATACGTTGATATTCATTATAGAGGAATTGACGCAGGGTTGTCAAGGGCTTGCCGCTTGCAATTTTTGACCAATCTTCCTGCAAATTTCCCCACTTTCACAGCAATCCCTTGATTCGACGATGTGAAATCGTTTTCGCGCAAAATTGTTTTTTTTTTGTTTTTTTCGTTCTTTGCCTTGATTTCTCTGCCTTTGCGCCATACTTGACGTTTCCCGTTTTTTCACCTATACTATCCTGTGCAGTGAAAGGAGAATTCCTTTATTATGAATGTTGACTTGACCCATGGTTCGATTTTCCGCGGACTGCTCCGTTTTTCTCTGCCGCTGATGGCGGGCAATCTGCTCCAGCAGCTTTATAACCTTGTGGACACCTTCGTCGTCGGGCGATACTGCGGTGAAATCGCCCTTGCCGCCGTCGGCAGCGCGTTTTCCGTCATGATTCTGCTCACGAGCATCGTCACCGGGCTGTGCATGGGCAGCGGCGTGGTTGTCAGCCAGCTTTTCGGGCAGAAAGACGATGCCGGCGTGCGCAAAGCGGTCGGCAATGCGTTTGTGCTGATTGCGGGCGTATCAGCGCTGCTGACCATCCTTTCCTACGCGCTCCTGCCCGTCATGATGACGCTCCTGCGCATTCCGCCTGAAGCGCAGGGCGTTCTCTCCCGCTACCTCTTGATTGTGTTCATCGGCATCATCCCGACGTTCCTGTATAACTTCGGGGCGTGTATGCTCCGCGCCGTTGGCAATTCAACCGCGCCGCTGGTTTTCCTGCTGATTTCGTCGCTGACGAACGTCGCGCTGGACTTTCTGTTCGTGGCGGTGCTGCCGTGGGGCGTGGCGGGCGCTGCCGTCGCGACGCTTATTTCGCAAGTACTGTCCGGTTTCCTGTGCTTAGGTTATGTGCTCTTCCGCGTTCCGGCGCTGACGCCCTCGCAGCACGACCTGCGCCCCGACCGTGCGCTGTTTAGGCGCATCTTCTCTGTCTCTGCCATGACCAGCATTCAGCAGTCCATCATGAATTTCGGCATCCTGTGTGTGCAGAGTCTCGTGAACAGCTTCGGTCTGGCAGCGATGGCGGCATTCACCGCCGGCGTGAAGATTGACTCGCTGGCGTACAGCCCCGCGCAGGACTTCGGCAACGGCTTCGCGACCTTCGTCGCCCAGAATCAGGGGGCGAATCAGCCGCAGCGCCTCCGTCACGGCATCCGCACAGCATTCCTGCTTTCCGGCGGCTTCTGCCTGATTGTTTCCGCGCTCGTGGCGATTTTCGCCGAGCCGCTGCTGCTCGTGTTCCTCGAGAATGCATCGGCGGAGTCTCTTTCCATCGGCGTAACGTACCTGCGCACCGAGGGGCTGTGCTACATCGGCATCGGCTTCCTGTTCCTGCTTTATGCCATTTTCCGCGGTTTGGAGCAGGCGGGCATGAGCATCGTCCTGACGGTGCTTTCGCTTGGGCTGCGCGTTGTGCTGTCCTATGCCTTCGCGCCGCATTTCGGCATGATGGCGATTTGGCTGGCAATTCCGGCGGGCTGGCTGATTGCGGATATTGTCGGTTTCGTTGCCATGGGGCGGCGCGGACTAATGCGTTCCGCTTCCAATAGAACGGGCAAAAGCGCCTGCTGACATCGGGATGGATTCGCCGCTTTGTGACAAGTTTGTAACACCTGCGCGCGCCCCTTGACGAATCCGACTCGGCGTTGTATGATGGGAATACTCAATAACGAAAGGATTGTGCGGAACGGGTATGAAGAAGGAAACGAATCCTAAGGCGAAGCGGAATGGCCTGTGGTGCAATGTGCTGATTGTGGCAGCGCTGCTGCTGATTGTGGCGGTGCTGATGGTTGTGCTGCGGAGGAACGCACCCGCGAATGTAGACGCCAATGCGCCTTTGCTGCCCCTGACCGCAACAGATGCGCCGACAGAGCTTGCGATCAGCACACCGGAGGCAGCGGTGACCCCCGAAATCACCGCGGCACCGGAAGCGACTGCCGCGCCGGAAGTCACAGACGTCCCCGAAGCCACCGCCACCCCCGACCTGTCGCAGGTGAAAGCATTCCTCGTCGTCACCGTCGGTGACAAAACGTATCAGCCGATTCCGCTGACCGAAGAGGGCTATTATCGCTTCCGCCACGGCGACTGCATCAACATCGTCCATGTCACCCCGACAAGCATCGACATGCACGAGGCGAACTGCGACAATCAGGATTGCGTGGAGCAGGGTGAAGTGACGCTGGAAAACAAGGACACACGCATTTTGGGCAACAGGATTATCTGTCTGCCGAATCAGGTGACGCTCCAGCTGTACAGCCGCGACGAATTGATGGACTGGCTGACGACCGTGCAGGAGGACGCAGCAAATGAATAAGCAGCGAATCACCACAAAGCAGCTTGCGCTGTGCAGTGTGCTGCTGACGCTGATGCTGGTGCTGAGCTGGGTAGAGAGCCTGTTTCCACCGCTGATGGGCGTGCCGGGCATCAAGCTGGGTTTAAGCAACGGTGTGCTGATTTTCGCGGTCTACATGCTGTCCCTGCCGACGGCGTGGGTGCTGATGCTGCTGAAAGTGGTGCTGTCCTCGCTGTTTTTAGGCGGCGTGGCGGCGCTGCCGTACGCACTGGCAGGCGGTGTGCTGTCGCTGGCAAGCATGTGCCTTCTTTCGCGCATGAAGTGGATGCACCCGGTCACGGTCAGCATTGTCGGCGGCGTAATGCACAACGTCGGGCAAATCGTGATGGCGATGATTATCCTCCACACGTCGCAATTGGCGTACTACATGGCTGTCCTGATGCTCAGCGGCATTCTCTTCGGCGCGCTGACCGGCGTGAGCGCCACGCTGGTGATGAAGCACATGAAGCATATCAAGTGGGGGAAATAGCGAAGGGGGGCAAGGGGCGACCGCAGACTTCATCTGTTTTCATGCTTTCTTGTCGCCTCCGCAGAGGCGAAACCCTCTGCACAACAAAAATCAACTAACACAGGACACAAAAAGCAGGACTACCTCCACGCCGGAGACAGCCCTGCTTTTTGTTGTGCGAAAGAAGCCATCAGAAGAAAAGGAAACGCTTCTTCTGATACGGCTCGCTTGACATGCCCTTGAAATCATAGCCCGTCGCGGCAATCGCAGCTTTCACCTGCGCTTCGTCCAGCGGATTTTCGGAAATGACCACCGTTTCACCCTTGCCGTGGGAGGAGGTCACCTTCTTAACCGCTGGGAATGCCTTGCGGATTGCGTCGTTGACATGGCTCTCGCACATGCCGCACATCATGCCGTCAATTTTCAGCGTCGTTTTTGTCATCAGCCCTCATCCTTTCGATGAATGCAATATACCCCATCGGGGTATCTGAATGATAGCACCAGCGCGGCGGATTGTCAAGCGGTTTCGTTCGATGTGACTAACTTTTTTAAGGTAACACCGCACAAATGAGGTGATCGGCTGGCGAATGGATTTTTCGTCAGATACAAATGCAAATTTCGAAGATTTACTGGCGGTAAATCGAGGAATTTGCATGCCGCAGATGGCGGAAAAGACATCGCCAGACGCGCCGCCGAATTGTGCGGTGGTGCCTTAGCGGATGCCCGACCAGAGCGCGTCATTTTCCGCTTGAAACGCTTCCCTCAGCGCATTTTCATCTTCAGTAGATACATCCTGCTCAAAAATCAGGATGCCGTCCATATCCGGATCATGTTCCCAAACCTGCAGGGTCAGCACATCATTGTAGTGCCGGACGGTATAACCATCCGCGTCGAACGTCCAGTCCTCTTTCTCCTCGCCAACCGCCCAGCGCAGCAGCACCGCCTCCGTCCCATCAAAACGGTACAGCGTTTCTCTGTGAATGCCGCCCGCCAAGCCGCCGTTCACAGAACTCCTTACAATCTTGCGTTCCGCATCAAGGTCGTAATTCGTGAACGTCAGCGGACAGAGAACATACTGTTCGCCATCAAAAATGAAAAACTGGTAGACGAAATTGCTCGCGCCGCGCTGTGTCAGTATCACCGCATCGTTGATGCCGTCGAAGTTGACATCCGCATAGGAAAGGCACGGGTCTTTCTCGCCGGACACGAAGCAGAGTTCCTGCCCGTTGTCCGCAATCAGGCGGTGGATGTATTCGTTCTCCGTCGTCTGCCCGATAATTTCCGCGCGGACAGGGGCGATGGTCATCAGGAGAAGCAAGGCAAGCAGGCAGAAACGGGAAATACAGTTCTTCATAAAGAATACTCCTTTCGCATTGGTATGCTAATGAAAGAACGAATACGGGGCGGCAATTCATCCGCAGAAAAAAAGGAAATTTCTTCATCGTCTGAAATGGAAATGCTTGCAAATTACTGATGTTTGCGTTATAATGAAAATGGTAATTTATGATTCATACTATTTCCAGATAAGAATGCGCCAAGATGCGCGGCGAATTTTTCATTCTGGCTAACGTGAATGGAACGCAGCGTAGCAGCGCTACGCTAAGTGGAATGAGCGGACGCCAGAAGGGAAAAGGCGCAAGCAGATGGCGCAGATGAATCTGGAAATAGTATCAAGGTTTCTTGCTGGGGAAGCGGGGAAAGGGGTGTTTGCCACGGCGCACGAAGGAGCAGCGCAATACTGCCGCAAAGTGGACAAGCGTGAAATTCCGGTCTGTCCGATTTTAGGGGTCAATATTGCTGTCATCAACATGAATTGGCTGCTGAAATATTTGGCGCAGAATATTCATCAATTGCAGGGAGATTACATCTGCGTATCGAATGTACATACAACCGTCGTCAGTTACGAGGATGCGGACTACCGTGCCGTGCAGAACGGCGGTTTGATGGCGATTCCGGATGGCAATCCGCTGGCGCAGGAGGCGCGGCGGCGCGGGTATCCGCAGATTCAGCGGACAACCGGGCCTGACCTGATGATGGAGGTGTTTCGGCAGTCCACGGCACACGGCTGGCGGCATTATTTCTACGGCAGCACGCAGGAAGTGCAGGAGAAAATGATTGCGCGCCTGCAGAAGGAGTATCCGGGGCTGGTAATTGCGGGCACAGACGCGCCGCCCTTCCGCGAACTGACACCGGAGGAAGATGCGCTTGCCGTGGCGCGCATCAATCAGGCGCAGCCGGATTTTGTGTGGGTCGGGCTGGGAGCGCCGAAGCAGGAGCGCTGGATGGCGGCGCACCAAGGGCGTGTGCATGGGCTGATGATTGGCGTCGGCGCGGGCTTTGATTTCTTTTCGGGCAACGTGAGGCGCGCCCCGTTATGGATGCAGAAGCACAGCCTGGAATGGCTCTATCGCCTGATGCAAGACCCGAAGCGGCTATTCCAGCGCTACTGGAGCACGAATCTGAAATTCATCTGGAACGCGACCATCAGGAGAAAGTAAATGCAGCAAGCGACAAAACAGCCCGCTGTACTGCTGGTACACGACTATTATCAGGTTCCCGGCGGCGAGGATGTCGTTGTGGCGAACGAGAAGCACCTGCTGGAAACGCACGGTCACGCTGCGGCGCTGTATGTGCGGCGGAACGAGGAAATTTCGCGCATGGGAGCGCTGGAGAAAATCCGCAGTGCGCTGGGGATGTTTTTCAGCATCCGTACATACCGCGAGGTTCGACGGAGCATCCGCGAAAACCGGATTTCGCTGGTGCATGTGCACAACACGCTGCCGCTGATTGGTCCGGCAGTGTATTACGCGGCATTGCGCGAGGGCGTTCCCGTGGTGCAGACGGTGCACAACTTCCGCCTGCTCTGCCCGAACGCGATTTTCTACCGCGACGGCCATATCTGCGAGGACTGCACGAAAAAGGGGCTGCACTGCGCGGTGAAGCACCGCTGCTACCGCGGCAGCCGCCTGCAGACGGTGCTCTGCGTGCTCAGCACACGTTTGCACCGTGCCCTCAAAACGTACAGCCGCCTGCATTACATCACCCTGACGGACTTCAACCGGCAGAAGCTGCTGGCGCTTAAGCAGATTCCGCCGGAAAACGTGTCCGTAAAGCCGAACTTTGTGGAACCGCCGGAGACGATTGTGCCATATGCGGCGCGCGAAAATCAGGTGGTGTACATCGGTCGTCTGGATGCGCTCAAGGGCATTCGGCTGCTGCTGGAAGCGTGGGCGCGCTACGAGCGTTCAGGCGGGGGCATGAAGCTAATCATCTGCGGCACAGGGCCGGAGGAAGCATGGTGCCGCGAATATCTGACGCGGGAAAAGCTGAAGCAGGTGGAGCTGCGCGGCTTTGTGCCAAATTCGGCGGCACGGGCGCTGATGGGGCAGTCCAAGGCGCTGATTCTGCCAACACAGTGGTACGAAGGCTTCCCAATGACAATTGTGGAAGCCTTCAGCGCCGCCACGCCGGTGATTTGCTCGGATTTAGGCAACGCGGGTTCCCTGATTTCGGACGGCGTGACAGGCTTCAAGTTTCCGGCGGACTCGGCGGAACAGCTGGCACAGACGCTCAATCGGCTGCAGCACGCGGAATCCGTCAGCGAGGGCGCGCTGAAAACGTATCAGGAGAATTTCACGGCGGAAGCAAATTATCGTCAGCTGATGGCGATTTACAGCAAGGCGATGCAGAAAAGTGGCGAAAGGAACGAACCATCATGCGGCTGATTGTGGCAGATGTACGGAGCACCAGCACAGACGGCATTGCCGCTGGGCATTATTTCACCGTCGCGCAGAATTATCTTGACCTGTTCGGCGCGGAGATGGATGTGCGCATTGCGGGCGGGCCGGTGTACGGCGACCGCTTCGGGAATAAGCTGATTCGTCTGCCGCATGATTACATCGTGGGCAGTTCGGCGGTGCGCAACAAACGCGCCGTGTTCCAGAACGTGCGCGCGCTGCTGCGGGAAGCGCAGGATGACGTGATTGTCCTCCAATGCAGCGCCGTCGCAACAGCGTATCTGGGGCTTGCGCTGTTCAAGAAGAAAGAAACGCGGGTCTACACCATCCAGTACAGCACCGACGGCGTCAATTCGCTGCTGAAGCGGGGGCTGTATGCGCTGTGCAGGCGGAAAATCAGCGGCGTTATCTGCCCCAATGCAGCCATTGGCGCGGCGTACGGGCGGCCGATGTGCGTCGTGTCCGATTACATCAGCACAGGAACGATGCAGCCGCCTGTGCCGTATGCGCAGAAGCGCTATGATTTCGGCATGGTCGGGCTGATTACGTCGGACAAGGGCGTCGTTGAGGCGGCAAAACAGCTGCGGAACACGCCGTATCGGGTGCTGATTGCGGGTCGGGTGCAGGAAGCGCCGCTGGAAACGGAGCTGCGGGCAGTCTGCGCGGGGGCGAAGAACATCGCGCTGCGGCTGGAATACCTGTCCGAAGCGGCGTATGACGAGGCGATTCGCCAATGCCGCTACTGCATCCTAAACTATTCGGAGAATTACTCCCTGCACAGCAGCGGCGTTGTGTTCGATATTCTCTTCCGGGGCGTGCCGATTGTGGGCAGCCGCTGCGGGACGCTGCAAATGGTGGAAGCAAACGAATTGGGCAAAACGGTATCCCGCATGGCGGATTTTGCGCCGGAAAGGCTGCTGGATGAAGCCGTGCATGACCGCTATGTGCGCAACATTGCGCGCTACTGCCAATCTCAGGCGCAGGAGCGGGAAAAGCTGCGGGATTTTCTGACGCAGGGCGCAGCGGAATAACCATGCCGCACAGCGCAGAGTGAAAGGAGGGGCTGAAGCGTGAAGATCATGTGGATGGGGAATATTATCCTTCCTGCCATTGCGGAAAAAGAATCGCTTCCTCCGGTGTATATCGTGGGCTGGCTGGTCGGGCTGTCGCGGCGGCTGACGCAGCTGCCGGATGTGGCGCTGACGTATGTGTTTGACGCGCCAAAAGCGCTGACGGGCGAAGTGGACGGCTACCGCTATTACGGGCTTGTCAACCCCACACGCCCTACGCAGCGGTGCGGCGAAGCCTACACCCGGCAGCTGGAGGATATTCTGCGCAAAGAGCAGCCGGATGTCATTCACCTCTGGGGCACGGAAAATCAGCACACGCTGGCCATGGTTGACGCGGCGGAACACCTGGGGATGCGCGAGCGGATTGTAATTTCCATTCAGGGGCTTCTGTCCATATACGCGGAGCATTATCGCGCTTATCTGCCGGAACACGTCTGCCACGGGCACACGCTGAAGGACTTGGTGAAGGGCAATATCGTCCGGCAGGAAGCAATCTACCGCCGCGTCGGGCAGTATGAACAGGAAGCCCTGCGCATGGTGCAACACGTTATCGGGCGCACCGACTGGGATGCTGCCTGCATGGCGGAGCTTGCCCCGCAGGCGGCCTATCATTTCAACAACGAAACGCTGCGGGACGAGTTCTACACCGGCGAATGGTCGCTGGACAGCTGCGAGCCGCACAGTCTCTTCTGCAGTCAGGCGCATGTGCCACTCAAGGGGCTGCATCTGCTATTGCAGGCGCTGGCGATTGTCCGCAAGCGCCATCCCGATGTCAAGCTCTATGTAGGGCGCAAGGACTATGGACGCATTCCGCCGCCTGCGCGCAATGCCTATGAACGGTACATCCACCGTCTGCTGCGCGAAAATGACCTCTACGACCATGTTGTTTTTACCGGAAGCCTGAATGCACAGCAAATGAAGGAGCGGTATCTAAAAAGTCAGGTGTTTGTGCTGCCGTCGAGCATTGAAAACTCCCCCAATTCGCTGGGCGAGGCGATGCTGCTTGGCGTGCCGTGCATTGCGTCGGATGTCGGCGGCGTGCGCTGTCTGATGACGCACAGCGTGGAAGGGCTGATTTATCCGGCAGACGACCCGCATTTGCTGGCATATGATATCTGCGAGATGTTCGCGCATCCGGAAAAAGCGGCGCAGATGGCGCGCGCCGGGCGAGAACACGCTGGAAAAACGCATGATGCGCAGAAGAATCTGGAGATACTGCATCAGATTTATACGGAGATTGCACGATGAAAATCCGAATCACAAAGAACCATGTGGATGCGTTCTGCGTGCTGATTGGCGTGCTGGGCATGGGCTCGCTGTATTTTCAGGTGCTGCGGATGCCGCTGATGGCAGCCATGCTGATTGCGTCGATTCTGCTGCTGACGCGGGCGCATCATCCGAAAATCAGCGCCCAGAACATACGCCTGACGCTGCTGCTGACGGCGGCGCTGCTGCTGACGAGCTTCGTCAACCCGCAGAACGGCATCCACATCAACGATATTGTCATTTGGCTTTGCAACATCGGCTATGTGCTGGTTCTGCAAAGCTGCATCGGGTATCGGACGTATATGCGGCTGTATACCAAAGTCATGCTGGCAGAGGCGGCCATCAGCCTGATTTCCTTCGTCATCGGCGATTTGCTGTCGCTGCCGCTGCCGCTGCTGCACTACGAAGTTTCCAGCGTCAACGGATTTTATCTGACGCCTTATTTCACCTTAGGCTGGCTGAACATCCCGGTTTTCCACCGCAATGCGGGTATGTTCAACGAGCCGGGCAGCCACCAGATTTTCCTGAACTTCGCGCTGCTGTTCCTGATGAGCGACGAAACGCGCATGGGCATGAGCAAGAAGAAATACTGCTGGGCAATTGCGCTGCTGATCGTCACCATCCTCAGCACGCTGTCCACAACAGGCTTTATTTGTCTGGGCGTTGTGCTGCTGACGGTGGCATTCCGCAAAAAGGGCGGGAAAATGGCGCGCAGCATCAAGATGGCGGCGTTCGTTGGGCTGATTTTGCTGTTTGTCATCGAGTCTGTCACGGGCGTGGTGGAACGCAAGATTGTCGGACGAAATTCCGGCGGTTCATTCTACACGCGGTGGAACGACACCTTCAGCGGCTTTGAAATCGGGCTGGAATCCCCCATTGCGGGACAGGGCGTTTTCTCGGAGCGAAAGGCGGAAATCCTGCTGAAACACAGGGTGCAGAATATTTCCAACGGCTTTGCCGCCTTCGTCATGGATACAGGGTTGATTCTCCCGGCAGTTTGGCTGTGGCTGACGTACCGCGGTATCCGCACCAAATTTGCCAAGGCGCGGCTGCTGTATGTGCTGGGCGTTTTCCTGCTGTATTTCCTGTGCATCAACACGGAGGGCGTTTTCCTGAACATACTGTTTCTGGGACTGCTGGGCAAGTGGCAGCCGGACGCGGAGGACACGCCTGATCAGCAGGCAAATGCGCGCAGCCAGAAGAAGCGCAGGTGGCGATGCACTGTGCCGCCGGAAAAACTGCGCCTGACGTTTAACCCGCAGCCGGGGGACGCGGCGCAGGAGCAGACGGGCGAAACAGGCGGAGAGGAATCATGAACACAGCATCAAGGAGCGAAAACACGGCGCGCAACATCGGTGTAGGCGCAGTGCGGCAGGTGGTTACGCTGCTGCTGGCTTTTGCCGTGCGAACGGTGTTTGTGCGCCGGCTGGGCGCGGATTATACGGGCGTCAACGGGCTGTACAGCAACATTCTGGCCATGCTGTCACTGGCGGAACTGGGCGTGGGCAACGTGCTGGTGTACAGCTTGTACGCACCGCTGCACCGGGGCGATGCGGGCGAAATCCAGCACCTGCTGGGCTATTATCGTCGCATTTACCGCCTGATTGCGCTGGCGGTAGCGCTGCTGGGCGCGGCGGTAATCCCCTTCCTGCCGCTCATCATCAGCAGTGAGCTGCCGATGGCACAGCTAATCGTCTACTATGTGCTATACCTGGCGAACTCCGTGGCATCCTATCTGGTCATCTACAAAACGACGCTGATTCAGGCTGACCAGAAGGCATATTTGCAGAACATGGTTTCCGCCGCGGCGCTGGTGTTGCAGTATGCGGCGCAGATGGCGTGCCTGCTGATTTGGGGCAGCTATCTGGGCTATCTGCTGATTCAGATTGCCTGCACCCTCCTGCAGAATGCGGTGCTGAGCCATTTAGCGGACAAGATGTACCCCTTCCTGCGGAAAAAGCAGAAATGTGCGCCGATGCACCGCAAGCAGGAGCTGAACGACAACATCCGCTCCATGTTTCTCTACAAGCTGGCGACAATACTCATCAACAACACGGACAACATTCTGATTTCCGTCATGCTGGGCACGGTGTTCGTCGGCTACTACTCCAACTACGCGTCGCTGACGACGTATGTGACGACGTTCGTTTCCATCGTGATTACCGGCATTTCCGCCAGCTTGGGAAATCTGAATGCCGAGAAGAATTCGGAAAAGTCGTACACCATGTTCCGCAACCTGATTGTCCTCTTCGGGGCGATTACGGGCTTCTGTGTCGCCGCGTACGGCACGGTTGTGCAGGATTTCATCCCGATTTGGGTGGGCGAAGAATACCTGATGGATACAGGGACAGTAGCAGCGGTGCTGTTCACGTTCTACCTGAGCACCATCGTCGCGCCTGTGTGGATGTACCGCGAAACGCTGGGGCTTTTTCGGCAAATGAAGTATGTTATGTTTATGACGGCGCTGGTCAACATCCTGCTGTCCATCCTGCTGGGGCACTTCTTCGGCGTGGCGGGCATCATCGGCGCAACAGGGCTGGCGCGGCTCTGCACCATCTTCTGGTATGAGCCAAAAGTGCTGTTCCATCGCACCTTCGGGCGCAGTGCTGCCGCGTATTTCAAGGCGCAGGGAGGCTTGCTGCTGCTCAACGGCGCGGTGATGTTGCTGTCGCTGCTGCTGTGCGCGCTGATGGGGCATACGCTGATGTGGATTATCCTCAAGGGCATCACCTGCGCGGCGGTGACGGCGCTCCTGTACACGCTGGCGCTGGGGCGGACGGCAGAATATCGCTGGATGCTTGAAAAAGGGCGGAGTTTCTTGCGCAAATGGAGGAAGAAGGCATGATCGATCAGGAAATGCAGCACTGCCGCAAAATTGTGCGTTTTGACCCTACCATCTCAACAGCGAATCAGGGAGATTTCATCATCCGCAACGCCTGTGAGCATGTGCTGCACGACTGCTTTCCTGTGCAGCTGTCCGTCGCCGTGCCGGTTCGGGACAGGCTGTCGAAGGTATCGATGAAGCACGTCGGCAGTGCGGATTTCGCATTTGTCTGCGGGACGAATCTGCTTTCCTCGGACATGCGCCGCCAAAGGATGTGGAATATCCGCCTGCGGGACGCGGTGATGATGCGCTGCGGCGATTTGCACAAGCGGGAGCTGCTGAATTTCCGCCTGATTCGTGAGAAATTTCAGCGCACGCATGTCATTTTGCTGGGCGCGGGGTGGTATCAATACCAGGACGAGCCGACAGGATACACGAAGCGGATTCTAAAAACGCTGCTGGATGGGCAGTACCTGCACGCGGTGCGCGACGAATACACGCGCCAGCGCCTGCTGAAGCTGGGCATCACGAACGTGCTGAATACGGCGTGCCCGACAATGTGGGGGCTGACAGCCGACAAATGCGCGCAGATTCCGACGCACAAGGCGGAGCGCGTCGTGACAACGCTGACGGACTACCGCAGCAGCACGGAGCAGGATGCGCAGATGCTGACCATGCTGCAAAAGCACTACCGCGAGGTGTATGTGTGGCTGCAAGCAGTTGAGGACTACGCCTGCCTGCGCCAAATGGATGCGCGCGTGACGCAGAATTTGCACCTGATTCAGCCGAATCTGCGAGATTACACAGCGCTTTTGGCATCAGGCGGGATTGACTACGTTGGCACGCGGCTGCACGGCGGCATCCACGCAATGAGCATGGGCTGCCGAAGCCTGATTCTGGCGGTAGACAACCGCGCAAGTGAAATCGCGAAGGACACGAATCTGCCCGTCCTGCCCCGCGGCAGGAATTTGGATGTGCTGGAGGAGCGAATCTGTTCCGCATGGGAGACGCAAATTGATTTGCCGACCACGGCAATTCGGCAATGGAAAAATCAGTTCCGCGAGACAGATGCAGAGAAAGTGCCTTGATTTTCGTATAAAATGCGGCTTTCTGCGCGGTAAGTATTGACAGCCGACTTGTAATTTGTTACAATATAGCTGGAATTGGGAAAGAGATTGCTATATCCACCGGGAGCACTGCAGCTCGCCGCGAAAAGAAAGATGGAAAACAGCAATCGCTTGCCATTGGCACAACCATACATCGTGCCGGAAGATTGCACGGAACAAGGAGTGAGGACGATGAAGGACAAAAAGTGGATGCGAAAGGCATTGTCTTTCCTGCTGGCTGTATTCATGGTAACGGGCAGTATGGGAACAGTGCTGACGGCGGCTGCAGAAGAGCCGGAAACTCCGCCGGCGGAAACGGTTGAGGTCGTGCCGACGGAAGCACCGGAAGCAACGGATGTTCCTGAGGTAACGGAAATCCCCGAAGCGACGGATGTTCCTGAAGCAACGGAAGCACCCGAAGCGACGGATGTTCCCGAAGCAACGGAAATCCCCGAAGCGACGGATGTTCCCGAAGCAACGGAAATCCCCGAAGCGACGGATGTTCCCGAAGCAACGGAAATCCCCGAAGCGACGGATGTTCCTGAGGTAACGGAAGCACCCGAAATCGTGGACGAAGCAGCCGTAGATTACAGCCGCTCCGTGCTGGATAACGAGTTTTTTGACTCTGGCTTTGCCGCGACATTCAGCAGCGCACAGCTGTACCTGAATCCGACGGGCGATGAGCTGGTTGGCCGGGTAACTGGCGTGGTGTATGTGACGCATCGTCCGCAGAAGGGTCAGCTGAATGAACGGATTTCCGTCTGCGTGTATGACCAGACGGCTGGCGTTGCATATGGCTATCTGGCGGCGGATGCAGTGCATCCTGTGCCGGAAGAGGGCATTGAGAATCAACGTCACACCGGTGTTTTCGCGAGCGGCGTGGAAATGCCCAGTGCCCTGCTGGTGCTTGCGGCTGCGACGGAAGAACCCGTGCCGACCCCTGCACCCACGCCCGTGCCGACGGAAGAGCCTGTAGTTGAGCCGACGGAAGAGCCCGTTGTCGTGCCGACGGAAGAGCCCGTTGTCGTGCCGACCGAGGAACCCGTTGTTGCGCCGACGGAAGAGCCCGCTGTTGAGCCAACCGAAGAGCCCGCTGTCGTGCCGACCGAGGAACCCGTTGTTGAGCCGACCAAAGAGCCCGTTGTCGTGCCGACCGAAGAGCCCGCTGTCGTGCCGACTGAAGAGCCCGCTGTCGTGCCGACTGAAGAGCCTGTTGTCGTGCCGACCGAAGAGCCCGCGTCGACCCCCGCGCCTACGGACGTGCCGGATGACCTCGAAAACATCGACCGCGCGGATGTGATTATTCCGGGCAAACCGACGTTCGAAATGGACAAGGCGACGGCGGAGTTGGGCGAGAATATCACCTTCACCATCCACACGAAGAACGCCACCAAAATTTTGATGTACATTGACGGCAGCGTCAACCGCTACATCTACGACGTGCCCACTGACACGTCGACGCTTACCATGTCCTTCTCCTCGATGGGGAGCAACGGGGGCAAGCGCACCATCGCGTTCCAAGCCTACAACGGCAATACGCCCGGCGAAAAGTCTGATGTACAGACGATTACGCTGACGAAGCCGTCTGTCAAGCCGCAGGTGACGGTAAAGAATATCGACAAGACGACCGTGGGGCTGGGCGAGAACATCACCTTCACCCTGAGCGTCAAGAACGCCACGAAGGTGCTGATGTACATCGACGGCAGTGTCAACCGCCGCTTCGAGGACATCACCCCCGACATGACGGAATACACCTTCACCATGTCGTTCTCTTCGCTGGGAAGCAATGGGGGCAAGCGCGCCATTGCGTTCCAAGCCTATAACGGCACGACGGCGGGTGAAAAGACCTCCGATCGGGTGGTGACCGTTGCGAACGAAAGCCCGAACAAGCCGACCGTGACCAGCTGGAGTTTGAACAAATCCACGGTTGATTTAAACGAAACCATCACCTTCACCATCAACACCAAGAACGCGACGAAGATGCGTGTCTACATTGATGGCAAGCTGAACCGCTACATCTACGACGTGAAGGACGGCGCAACGACGTTCCAGATGTCCTTCTCGACGCTCGGTTCAAACGGCGGCGTGCGCACGGTGGCATTCCAGCCCTACAATGGCAACACGCCCGGCGCTATGTCCGACACCAAGACGATTACCATCAGCGTGGCGAACAAGCCGCGGGTTGAGCTGCTGAAAATCAGCAATCCGAACGCGACGCTGGGCGAAAATATCACCTTCACCCTGCGCATCAAGAACGCCACGAAGGTGCTGATGTACATCGACGGCAGTGTCAACCGCCGCTTCGAGAACATCACTCCTGACATGACGGAATACACCTTCACCATGGCGTTCTCTTCGCTGGGGAACAACGGGGGCAAGCGTACCATTGCGTTCCAAGCCTACAACGGCGCAGTCGGCGGCGACAAGACCACCGCAACCACCATTTCCCTGACGAGCGGTTCGTCTGCTGCCCCCGTGATTGCGAATGTCAAGATTGACAAGACGACCGCGGTGCTGGGCGAGCAGATTAAATTCACTGTTTATCTGGACAACGCGACGAAGCTGCTGATGTATGTCGACGGGCAGGTGAACCGCCGCTTTGAGGACGTAACGACCAGCATGTCGAAGTACGAGTTCACGATGTCGTTCTCGTCGCTGGGGAATAATGGCGGCGTCCGTACGATTCAGTTCCAGCCTTACAACGGCACGACCGCGGGCGAAAAGTTTAAGGCGTACACGATTACACTGACGACGACCGTGGTCAACAAGCCGGAAGTCGTCAACTTCACCATGAATCCCAGCCGCGTGAAGCTGAATGTGCCGGTGACGTTCACGGTCAACACCAAGAACGCGACGAAAGTCGTCCTGTATGTGGACGGCAAGGCAAATACCAGCTACCCGACGACTGGCGATGTGACGGTTATCGAGCGCGCCTTCGCTTCGCTGGGCAGCGGCAACGGTGTCCGCACGATTCAGTTCAAGCCCTACTACGGAACGACCGCTGGCGAACTTTCCCCGGCACAGTCCCTGACGCTGTATGTGACCGACGATCCGCTGACAGTGACCGTTCCTGCCGCGAAGCAGGGCGAGGACCTGACGGTGACGTGGACGGCTGCTGGCGGCGCAACGAAGTATCAGCTGCTGCTGACCACGCCCGACGGCACGGCTGCGCTGCTGGGCGAAACGGCGGCGCTGAACTACACGGTGCCGGGTCTGAAGCTGCTGCAGCCGGGCGACTACACCATCACGATTAAGGCGCTGTCCGGCAATACGGAGCTCGAATCTGTCAACAAGGCATTCACCGTGACAGGCGACTTCGTGTTCGCGGTTCGTGACGACTCGACGGGCATTGTGGTCGTCAAGTACAACGGCACGGCATCGACGCTGACCGTTCCGAACACGGTGGCGGGTCTGCCGGTGCTGGAAATCGGCGCGCAGGCGTTTGAGGGCAACACGAAGCTCAAGAGCGTAACCCTGCCCGCGACGATTGAAATCATTGGCCGCCGCGCGTTCGCGGAATGCAAGAACCTGCTGGAAGTTAAGTAATACTATTTCCAGATTCACCTGCGCCATCTGCTTGCGCCTTTTACCTTCTGGCGTCCGCTCATTCCACTTAGCGTAGCGCTGCTACGCTGCGTTTCATTCACGTTAGCCAGAATGAAAAATTTGCGGCGCATCTTGGCGCATTCTTATCTGGAAATAGTATAAAAATTCATAGGAATTACGAAAGCCGGGGATTGCTGGTAAGGCAGTCCCCGGCTGTTTTGTGCTTCATACGATTCTTTCAATTCACCTGCGTTATCTGCTTGCTCTTTTTCCCTTCTCCATTTTCCACAATTCTTCCACCGAAAACTCCGCATGGCAGTTCGGGCAGGCAAAATACGGATTGCGGAAGTCAACTGTGCCAATCATCCTGCCGTCTTCCGTGGAAAAATCGTAGTTCTTTGCTTCTTCGGAACGGGAGTTCACCAAATGATGCGCCGTTTCCACTGTGAGTGCTGCCTTGCAGTGCGGGCAAAAATGCTTCTTCATGAACACAAAGATAGGATGCGTGACGGTGTACTTGATATTTTTCATCAGGGCAGCCTCCTTCCCCCTCGATTGTAGCAAAAGCAGCAGATTTTCGCAAGCCTCTCTATTCCCCCTGAAACAATAACGCCAAAAATCCCCCGGAAGCCCATACTTCTGGGGGACAAACTATCTTATTCCGCCTTTGCGCTCTCTCTTGTATAATTCAGCAGTCCGCCATAGAGGATGCAGCCCTGCTGGCGCGCGGTCAGCGGCATCAGCACAATGTAATCCTCGTCCTTTGTGTCGTTGTGCAGCACGAACGTGTCGCTGCCGCTTTCCACCGTCTCGCGGACGTGCGGCAGGCTCAGCGTGTCGCCCTGCGCGATGCGGTCGTAATCCGCCTCATTCTGGAACGTCAGCGGCAGAATGCCATTGTTGATGAGGTTCGCCTGATGAATACGGGCGAACGACTTCGCGACGACAGCGCGGATACCCAGATACAGCGGGACAAGCGCGGCGTGTTCGCGGCTCGACCCTTGCCCGTAGTTCATGCCCGCAACGAGGATGCCGCCGCCTTCCTTCTTCGCGCGCGCCGGGAACGTCGCGTCCACGGGGGTCAGGCAGAAGTCCGACAAGTACGGCACATTCGAGCGGAACGGCAGGAGCTTCGCGTCCGACGGCGCAATGTGGTCGGTGGTGATGTTGTCCTCCATCTTCAGCAGCACCTTGCCGGAAATGGCATCCGCCAGCGGCTTGCCCAGCGGGAAGGGCTGAATGTTCGGGCCGCGGACGACCTCCACCGTGTCCTCTTCGCCCGGCGCGACCGGGGGGATGACCAGATTGTCGTTGACGGTGTACGTCTCCGGCATCGGGATGTCGAGGTCAATGTCAAGGCAGCGCGGATCCGTCAGCACGCCAGTCAGCGCCGTGACAGCCGCCGTCTCGCAGGAGACCAGGTAAATACCGGCGGACTTTGTGCCGCTGCGGCCGTAGAAATTGCGGTTGTTCGTGCGGACGGAGACAGCGTTCGTGCGCGGCGACTGCCCCATGCCGATGCACGGCCCGCAAGCGGATTCCAGAATGCGCGCGCCCGCCGCAATCATGTCCGCCAAAGCGCCGTTGCGTGCCAGCATCGTCAGCACCTGCTTCGATCCGGGGCCGATGACAAGGCTCACGTCCGGGTGCACAGTCTTGCCCTTCAAAATCCGGGCGACGCGCATCATGTCAGTATAGGAAGAGTTCGTGCAGGAACCGATAAACACCTGGTCGACCTTAATCGGGCCGCACTGCTTGACGGTTTCCACGATGTCAGGCATATGGGGCTTCGCGACGAGCGGCTCAAGCGCGGTCAAATCAATGTCGAGGATTTCGTCATACGCCGCATCCGGGTCTGCGGACAGCGGCACGAAGTCCTGCTCGCGCTGCTGCGCTTTGAGGAACGCATGGGTCACTTCATCCGACGGGAAGATGGAGGTCGTCGCGCCGAGTTCCGCGCCCATGTTCGTAATCGTCGCGCGCTCCGGGACACTCAACGTTTTCACGCCGTCGCCGATGTACTCCATCACCTTGCCGACGCCGCCCTTGACGGTCAGCCGGCGCAGGACTTCCAGAATAATATCCTTCGCCGCAACGCCGTAGGACAGCTTGCCATGCAGGCGCACGCCGACGACACGTGGGCACGCCAGATAATACGCGCCGCCGCCCATCGCGACCGCAACGTCCAGTCCGCCCGCGCCGATGGCAAGCATCCCAATGCCGCCACCCGTGGGCGTATGGCTGTCCGAGCCGAGCAGCGTGTAGCCCGGCACGCCGAAGCGCTCCAGCTGTACCTGATGGCAGATGCCGTTGCCGGGCTTAGAGCAGTAAATGCCATGCTTTTTCGTCACCGTTTGGATGTAATAGTGGTCATCCGCATTTTCAAAGCCAGTTTGCAGCGTGTTATGGTCAATGTACGCCACGGACTTCTTTGTCTTGACGCGCTTAACGCCCATCGCCTCGAACTGCAGGTACGCCATCGTACCGGTGGAATCCTGCGTCAGCGTCTGGTCAATGCGGATGGAGATTTCCGAGCCGGGAATCAGTTCACCGCTGAGCAGGTGCGCGGACAGGATTTTCTGGGTCAGATTCATCGCCATGAGGAAAGGACTCCTTTCATAATATGCACAATGCCCAAACGGGCAGAAACAGCCGAATGAACAGCTTCATGATACAGGATTCGGCGCGGTGCGTCAATGCTTTCGGGCGGAAAGAACACAAAAAGCGCAGGCTATGAAAAACTCTCCGGATGTTTTAGACATACAGCCTCTTGACAACAAAGCTCCTATATGGTATTATTTGAAGTAAACTACTATATAGGAGCATTTGCATGAAAATGAACGGCGGATTTCTTGTTACCAAAATAAAACAGCTTGGGGACCGGATTTTTGAGAAGATTCTCAGCGAAAAGAATATTGATGCGTTCAATGGAGCCCAGGGGCGCATTCTTTATGTGCTGTGGCAGGAGGATGGAATCTCGATCAGGTCACTCTCGGTCAAATGCGGATTAGCGATAACATCTCTTACGACGATGCTGGAAAGAATGGAACATCAAGGGCTGATAAGCCGTGTTCAGTCTGAAACGGACAAAAGGAAAACACTCCTGTTTCTGACTGAGAAAGCACATGCCTTAAAGGGCGAGTACGATTCTGTATCTGATGAGATGGGCAGCATTTACTACAAGGGTTTTTCAGAGGAAGAAATTACCCGGTTTGAGGAATGCCTCGACCGCATCAGAAAGAATCTTGAGGAGTGGCAGAAGTCATGAGTATTTGTATCAAAGATCAGATTCAGAACATGAATCTCGTCATCGGCTGCACAGTGGGGTGTGCATATTGCTATGCCCGCAACAATGCGAAGCGCTGGCATATGATTGATGACTTCACTGACCCTGAGTTCTTTCCGGGTAAGCTCAAGATGATGGAAAAGAAGCGTCCGCAGAACTTTCTTCTTACCGGCATGAGCGATCTCTCCGGATGGAAGCCGGAATGGAGAGACGAGGTATTTGCAAAGATCCGTGAAAATCCACAGCATCAGTTCCTGTTTCTTACCAAGCGCCCCGATCTGCTGGATTTTGATACCGATCTGGAAAACGCATGGTTTGGCGTTACGGTGACGAGGAAAGCCGAACTGTGGCGTATCGACGCCCTTCGGAAAAACATCAGAGCAAAGCATTACCATGTTACCTTTGAGCCGTTATTCGACGATCCCGGCACAGTTGACCTTTCCGGAATCAACTGGATTGTTGTCGGCACTATGACCGGGGCTCAGAGCAGGAAGATTCATACGGAGCCGGAATGGGCATGGTCTCTGACGGATCAGGCACACGCGCTCGGCATTCCGGTGTTTATGAAGGAAGACCTTGTCTCTATCATAGGGGATGAAAATATGATTCAGGAAATGCCGGAGGAATTCAACAAAGTGTTGGAGGTACAGAGATCATGGCAGAAGTAATCGATGGAATCCTCATTCGTGAGGTGGAAACAAAGAATATCATGACCAAGTCCAGTCTGCCGGTAGGCGGTTACTCGGTCAATCCCTATGTAGGCTGTACACATGCCTGCAAGTATTGCTATGCTTCTTTTATGAAGCGCTTTACCGGACACACGGAGGAATGGGGCACTTTCCTTGATGTGAAGCATTGGCCGGAAATTAAAAATCCGAAGAAATATGCCGGACAGCGTGTGGTCATCGGTTCTGTGACGGATGGCTACAATCCACAGGAGGAGCAATTCGGGAATACCAGAAAACTTCTGGAACAGCTGATCGGCAGTGACGCAGATATTCTGATCTGCACAAAGTCTGATCTTGTGGTACGGGATATTGATCTGCTGAAAAAGCTTGGACGAGTGACCGTTTCATGGTCGATCAACACACTGGATGAAAATTTCAAGAACGATATGGACTCTGCTTCGAGCATTGAGCGGCGCATCGCTGCTATGAAGCAGGTATATGACGCAGGGATTCGTACTGTCTGTTTCGTATCCCCAGTATTCCCCGGTATCACGGACTTTGAAGCCATCTTTGAGCGGGTAAAGGATCAGTGCGATCTGTTCTGGCTCGAAAACCTCAATCTTCGGGGCGGCTTCAAAAAGACGATCATGGATTATATCGCCGGAAAATATCCTGACCTTGTACCGCTTTACGATGAGATCTATAACAAGCATAACCGCAGCTACTTTGAAGCGCTTGAAGTAAAAGCTGAGGAAATGGCTAAGAAGTATGATTGTCCCTTTGTGGATAATGAAATGCCTTATGGCAGAGTCCCGCAGGGACATCCGGTGATCGTAGATTATTTCTATCATGAGGAAATCCGAGGGACAGAGAATACCGGAAAAAGAAATCGTTAAACCGTAATTTTGCGTAGGGGCACAGAATGGACACAACGCCACAAGATACTCTTTTTTTCTTTGACCGGCATCAAGCTGTCTATCCGCTGTATGAGTGCTTTCAGGAAAAGCTGCTTGCCAGATTCCCTGAAAGCCGAATCAAAGTGCAAAAATCCCAAATTTCATACTGCAATTGCCACCTTTATGCCTGTGTGTCCTTCTTGAAGGTAAAAAAGAAATCAGAACTGCCCGAAGACTATTTTGTGCTGACGCTGGGGCTGTCCGCACCGCTGGAATCTGACCGGGTGGCGGCAAAAACCGAGCCGTATCCGGGACGGTGGACAACACATTTTGTCATCAGCAGTCCATCCGATTTGGACGAGAAATTATTTGATTGGATCGAGCAGGCATACAGTTTTGCTCAGGAAAAATGATGCAGTACAATTCTAAGGCAATACCGCACGAATGAGTTGGTGCGATGGCGAATGCATTTTTTGTCAGATGCGATTGCAGAAATCGAAGGTTTACTGGAGGTAAATCGAGATTTCTGCAAGAAGCAGATGGCAGAAAAGGCATCGCCAGCGCTGCCGACGAATTGTGCGGTAGTGCCCTAAGGTAACACCGCACAAATGAGGTGGTCGGCTAACGTATGGATTTTTCGTCAGATGCAAATGCAAATTTCGAAGGTTTATTGGCGGTACATCGAGGAATTTGCATGACGCAGATGGCGGAAAAGACATCGCCAGACGCGCCGCCGAATTGCACGGTAGCGCCTTTATCAAACTGCCGTTTGTGTCAGGTTTTTTTACACCGGCTGCGGTTTGTTTATTGTATTCCGGGGAAAATCGGGGTATCATACAGACACGAAGCGAGATGAAGAGCGCTTCGGATGAACAATAATTTTTCTCCACTGCGTCTGATTGAAGGAGGACGAACTTATGTATTATTCCAGCGGTAACTATGAAGCCTTTGCCCATCCCAAGAAGCCGGAAGGCGTTGACCACAAGAGCGCCTATATTGTCGGCGCAGGTCTGGCATCCCTGACGGCGGCATGCTATCTGGTGCGCGACGGTCAGATGAAGGGCGAGCACATCCATATTTTCGAGAAAGACCCGGTGTCCGGCGGCGCGTGCGATGGCCGGAAGTATGATGTCGGCTACATGATGCGCGGCGGCCGCGAAATGGACAACCACTTCGAGGTCATGTGGGATTTGCTCCGCTCCATCCCGTCTATTGAGACCGAAGGTGCAAGCGTGCTGGACGAGTATTACTGGCTGAACAAAGAAGACCCGAACTTCTCCCTGTGCCGCGCGACCGAAAAACAGGGGCAGGATGCCCACACGGACGGCAAGTTCGCCATCTCCGATAAGGGCGCGATGGAAATCATGCACCTTTTCTTCACGCCGGATGAGCAGCTGTATGACAAGCGCATCACCGATGTTTTCGACGACGAGGTGTTTTCCTCCAACTTCTGGATGTACTGGCGCACGATGTTCGCCTTCGAGAACTGGCACAGCGCGCTGGAAATGAAGCTCTACATCAAGCGCTTCATCCACCACATCGGCGGTCTGCCGGACTTCAAGGCATTGCGCTTCACCCGCTATAACCAGTATGAATCCATCATCCTGCCGATGGAGAAGTACCTGAAGGAGCATGGCGTGCAGTTCCACTATTCCACCAAGGTCACGGACGTTCGCTTTGACGTTACCGCCACGCGCAAACAGGCGTCCTCCATCACCGTGGAGCATGACGGTCAGACCGACGTGATCGACCTGACCGAAAACGACCTGCTGTTCATCACCAACGGCGGCTGCGTCGAAAGCAGCACCTACGGCAGCCAGAACACTCCCGCGCCCTTTGACCCGGAGCTGAAGCCCGGCAACGGCTGGGATCTGTGGAAGAAGATTGCCGCGCAGGACGCTTCGTTCGGCCGTCCGGAAAAGTTCTGCTACGATCCGGAGCAGAGCAACTGGATGAGCGCGACCGTCACCACGCTGGACGACAAGATTCCGCAGTATATCCAGAAAATCTGCAAGCGCGACCCCTTCTCCGGTCATACCGTCACCGGCGGCATCGTGACCGTGAAGGACTCCAGCTGGCTGATGTCCTGGACGCTGAACCGTCAGCAGCAGTTCCGCGATCAGCCGAAGGATCAGCTGTGCGTGTGGGTGTACGGTCTGTTCTCCGACAAGCCCGGCGACTATGTGAAGAAGCCCATGCGTGACTGCACCGGCAAGGAAATCTGCATGGAGTGGCTGTACCACATGGGCGTGCCCGAAAGCGAAATCGAGGAACTGGCGGAGCACAGCGCGAATACGGTGCCGGTCATGATGCCCTACATCACGGCGTTCTTCATGCCGCGTACAGCGGGCGACCGTCCGAACGTTGTGCCGGAAGGGGCTGTGAACTTCGCGTTCCTCGGTCAGTTCGCAGAGGTGCCGCGTGACACCATCTTCACCACGGAGTACTCCATGCGTACCGCGATGGTTGCCGTGTACACGCTGCTGAACGTTGACCGCGGCGTTCCGGAGGTCTGGGGCAGCACCTACGACATCCGCGACCTGCTGAACGCGACGGTGCAGCTGCGCGACGGCAAGAAGATTACCGACTTGGATCTGCCGCTGATGGAGCGCTTGGCGCTGAAGGAAGTGCTGAAGAAGATTTCCGGCACGGACATCGAGAAGCTGCTCAAGGAATATCACTGCATCTAAGGAATTTGCCCCCGCTGTCTGGATTGGCAGCGGGGGATTTTTGTATTACAGGGGCGTGACCCCCCTGCATGATAAGCACAAATCTATGCGAAAATCAGATTCCCGAAAAAATCCGCAAAAAAATAAATTTTTTTTGAAAAGCAAGCAGGAAAATTGCAAAATACGTCGAATATAAATACTGTCAGAGTTTTTGACGCTGACCAAATGCGGGAATGGCGGAATTGGCAGACGCGCTAGATTCAGGTTCTAGTGAGGGCTAACTTCATGCAGGTTCAAGTCCTGTTTCCCGCACGAAAGAAAGACATCCGGGCTGGTTGCTCCATAGGCGGGCAAACGGCTCGGATGTTTTTTTGTAATCGGATGTAACGTTTGGCGTTTTTGCGCGACTAACTTCATGAAGGGAGGTGCTGGAGATGCTTGGCGCAGAAGAAGCATATCAGCAGTACCGGGACATGGTGTACGGCTACCTGATCCGCCTGTGCCGCGATCGTGACCTTGCGGAGGAGCTCACGCAGGAAACGTTTTATCAGGCGATGAAAAATTGGAAGCGGTACGAAGGAAAAAGTTCGGTCGGCACATGGCTCTGCGCGATTGCACGGAATCAGTTTCTGCGCATCATGCGGAAGCAGTCGCCGCTGCCGCTCGACGATGTGCCGGAGCAATCCGTCCCGGATTTCACGGAGATGGTCGCAGAACACAGTCTCGCCCTGAGTGCGCATCAAGCTCTCCACCGTCTGCCGGAACCGTATCGCGAGGTGTTCACCCTGAAAACCTTCTGCGAATTGTCCAGCAAGGAGATTGCGGCGCTGTTCGGGAAATCCGAAAGCTGGGCGCGCGTAACGGTGTACCGGGCGAAGCAAATGCTGCTGGACGCAATGAAAGGAGATGAAACGCATGAAGAAAGACTGTGAGGTCGTCCGCGACCTGATGCCGCTGGTGCTGGATGATGTCGCCAGCGACGGGAGCAAGCACATGGTGTCGGCGCATGTGCAGACGTGCGCGGAATGCGCGGCATACATGAATCAGCTCAAAGCTGACCTGCCCGCCGGAAAGAAAAGCGAGTTGGATTCGCGCGCCGCGTTCGACGCCGCCGCCCAGACGCTGCGGAAGCAGAAGCGCCGCCGCACCCTCCGCAATATCCTGCTGGGTGCGCTGATTGTGTGCATCCTTGGGCTGGCAAATCTATACTGCTTCGATTGGCTGATGAACGAAACGCGCCCGATTCCGACGAGCGAATACGGGATTCAGCTGTCCAAGCTGGCGGACGGCAGACTTGTCACATCGTTCGACTATCACGAAAGCATGACCCCGCTCTACGTTAAGCAGCAGCAGGTGATGGAGACGGCTGCTGACGGAAGCCGCGCCGAAATCCTCTATCTCTATGCCGAAAAGCATATCGTGCCGCAGACGGCAAGCACGCCCATGCAAAACACCGGCTTCACGCTCGACACCAACTGGCAGACGGCGAATGCGGAAATCCGGCAGGGCACGCCGGAGGATTATCAGGTGCTGTGGCGGCAGGGGGATGAGGATGCGGTGATTCCGGCAGCATCGCCAGAGATGGAAGCATATTACGCATGGGATGCGGTGCTGACACAGCTTTGGGCGCAGCACTCGGAAAGCGCGGATGGAAAAGCGGGCTTCCCCGGCGTTAATGGAGAACGCTACTCCTTGGCCATCCACCACGCGGACGCGCTGGCGGCGTGCGTCCCGGAGTGGCAGCCGCGGGTCACGCCGCAGTATCTGCTGCTGGATGATGAGACGATTCAGTGGATTTTGGCGGGTGTAACAGATGCGGTCGAATCAAATGACCCGTGAGCAGTTACTTTCTCAATATACCGGGGAATGGTCGCCATCTGACGGGCATTGGTTCGGCTTGGATTTTGGCTGGCGAGGGCAAGAATATCGTTTTCAGACGGATTCGATGTATCACCCGGCAAATACAGTATTGCCTGATGGGCGTGAAGCGCGATTTGGCATGTACAAAAAAGAAGGTTCGGCGTATGCGCTGATTGGCGAATATGCCACGCTGCAGGAAGCGCTGGCGCAATGCCGCATTCAGGGAATGACTTTGGGCAACATTCTCGAAGATGAATCGACAGAATTGCTTGGGCAGGACTAAAGTGGAAAATGATAGCAGCTTTCCTGAAAGGGGGAGCTGTTTTTTACAGCAGATAAATGCCTACTAATGGAAAAGACGAATCTCTTTCGCGCATTGCAAAACCCGCGCATCTGTGCTATCATGTCGATACAGGCTGAAAATCAGCCAGCAAGGAGGAGAATTTCCATGTATACGCATCAGGGTGACAAGGTCGTGGGGTTGACCGTAGCTTATATCGGCGGCGGCTCGCGCGGATGGGCGTGGGGGTTCATGCGCGACATTATTTCCGACGGGCAAATCAGCGGCACGGTACGGCTGTACGACATTGACCGCGAGGCGGCGAAGCGCAATCAGAAAATCGGCACGATGCTGGCGGCGCATCCCAACGCGGCATCCAAGTGGACGTTTGAAGTCAGCAGTTCCTTGCAGGAGGCGCTCACGGGCGCGGATTTCGTCGTCATCAGCATTCTGCCGGGGACGTTTGCGCATATGCGCGGCGATGTACACCTGCCGGAGCGGGTCGGCGTATATCAGTCCGTGGGCGACACGGTGGGCGCAGGCGGCTTCATGCGGGCAATGCGCACGATTCCGATGTTTGTTGAGATTGCCGAAGCGATTCGCGACTTCGCGCCGAACGCGTTCGTCATCAACTATACGAACCCGATGACGCTTTGCGTGCGGACGCTGTACGAGGTATTCCCGCAGGTAAAGGCGTTCGGCTGCTGCCACGAGGTGTTCGGCACGCAGAAGGTGCTATGCGCGATGCTGGATGAGCAGGAGCACATTCCCGGCGTGAAGCGGCAGGACTTGTACACCACTGTCACCGGCATTAACCACTTCACTTGGATTACCTCCGCCAGCTATCAGGGCATGGATTTGATGCCGCTGTATGCCCGCTTTGTGGACGAGCATCCCGAAGGCATTCAGCTGGGGTCGGACAATTGGATGAACAGCCATTTCGCGTGCGCGCACAAGGTCAAGTTCGACCTGTTCCAGCGCTACGGGGCGATTGCAGCGGCAGGCGACCGCCATCTGGTGGAATTCCTGCCGCAGTGGTATCTGCACAGCCCGGAGACAGCGCACCAGTGGAAATTTGACCTGACGCCCGTGTCATGGCGCGAGGACGACCTGAAGAAGCGGATGCAGCGCTCGGACGACCTGCTCAGCGGAAAAGAGCCGCTTGACCTCACGCCGTCGGGTGAGGAAGGGCATTTGCTGCTCAAGGCGCTGCTGGGGCTGGGGAACATAGTCAGCAACGTGAACGTGCCGAATCAGGGGCAGATTCCGAACCTGCCAATTGGCGCGGTGGTGGAGACAAACGCGCTGTTCTCGCGCGGGCGCATCGACCCGATCTGCGCGGGCGACATGCCGTCGAACATCCTGCCGCTGGTGGCGCGCCACGTCTACAATCAGGAAAACACCTTGCAGGCTGCGCTGCACTGCGACCGCAAGCTGGGTTTCTCCACGTTCATGAACGACCCGCAATTGGGCGGCGTGACGCTGGAGGACGGGCAGAAGCTCTTCGACGACATGCTGCTGCATCAGCGGGATGTGCTGCCGAAGGGATGGTTTGAATAAGGATATGAAACTCAGGCGAATACTGGCGCTGTCTCTGCTGCTGCTTTCGACGCTGACGCCCGCTTCGCTGGCGGAGACGGCGCATCCGGGCTTCTATCAACCGCAGGAAAACGCGGCGATGGACTACGACGATTCCGAAAGCCGCTGGAGCTTTGCCCGGAGCGCCGAAAGCGAGCACTTCCTGCTGTTCTGGGAGGCGGGGTTCTGCGAGAATCCGCTGAACGCCGCACCGGACATGCGGGTGGATACAGCGGATTTGCTGGAAAAGGCGGAGCTGTTCTACGCGGAGAACGTAGATCGGCTGCACATGGCGGATGAACCCCTGCCCGGCGGCGACAAGCTGCAAATCTACCTGCTGTATACGGCGGATTGGGTCGCGACGGGGGCGGGGTACGACAACCGCATCGGCGCATTGTGGATTTCGCCCGCGACGTGTCAGCCCGCCGGGTCAGTGATTGCGCACGAAATCGGGCATTGCTTTCAGTATCTGACATACTGTCAGGCGCTGGAAAGCGGTGCGCCGGATGACAGCCGCGCCGGATTCCGCTACGGTTACGCGGAGAACGCGGGCAATGCGCTGTGGGAAATCGGCGCGCAGTGGCAGTCTTGGCAAAGTTATCCGGAAGAAATGTTCACCGATTACGAGATGGAAACGTGGTTTCAGCAGTACCACCGTGCGCTGGAAAACGAGTACACCCGCTATCAGAACTACTGGTGGTTCTACGCGCTGACCGAGCAGTACGGCTTGGATGCGTACAGTCGGATTTGGCGGGAAAGCGCCTACCCGGAGGATGCATATCAGACGTTCATGCGCCTGTACCTTGCTAACGACCTGAACGCGTTCTACGACGCGCTGTACCGCTATGCGTCCCATGCGGTCACGTTCGACTTTGCGGCGGCTGCACCATACAGCGCGGCGTGGCAGGGGCGCTATGACGCAACGCTGTACGATGTCGGGGATGGCTGGCAGCGAATCGCCTATGCATCCTGCCCGGAAGCGAACGGCTTCAGCGCGATTCCGCTCGACCATCAAGGCGCAAACCGGGTGACGGTGTCGTTCCGCGGCTTGCAGCCCGGTTCAGCGCTGGCGGCGGATGACCCCGGTCTGTACTATATCGGGGACGAAGCCACCCCGGAGAACCTGACGGGTCACACACGCATTTACAACGCGGTGGATGCCGCGCCGGGCTGGCGCTACGGTTTCGTGGCGTACTTGACGGACGGCACGCGCGTGTACAGCGACGTTTGCGCCGAAGATGAGGGCGCTGTGTCCTTCGATATTCCGGAGGAAACGCAGTATCTGTACTTCGTCGTGCTGGGCGCGCCGGAAAGCTATCAGGTGCACGTTTGGGACAACGATGAAGCGACAGATGCGCAGATGCCGTTTGAGATTCGGGTGGAATGGAGAAAGTGAAAATAGTATAGCATACGAGAACCCGCTGCCCATCCCTGCATTGGGGGTGAACAGCGGGTCTTTTTACGTTATATCCCTTACAGAACCGTCAAATCTTCCTTCTCGCAAGCAGCAATCGCGCCGTCATGCCCGATGACGCACACGCCGCCGTCCTTTGCCATCTGGTCAAGCACGCCGCACCACGTCAGCAGCGCGTCCTTGGTGGTGGAGAGCATTTCCGCGCGCTCACGGCAGAGATCCTCCGGCGTGATGCCGCACAGCAGGTTTTCGTCGCTGACAAGAATCTGATTCTCCGAACCCAGCGGCGGTTCGCTTTCACCGACGGTGGAAATGATGTACTTGTCAATCCGTTCGTCGCCCGCCACGAAGTCGCGCAGACCCTTCGACAGGCTGCGGTCAATGCCCAGCGTGCGCGCCGGGGAGGGGTCGCGGTAGGAGTAAGTGACCATGCGCCCCGTCTCGCTGGTGTTCAGCCCTGCGCCGTATGCGCCGCCCTGCACGCGAACTTCGTTCCACAGATAGCTCAGGGACAGGATATTGCTCATCACGCGCGCAATACCGCTGTACGCCTTTCCCGCGCGGCGGTAGTCATAGCCCAGCGACGCGAAGCTGATCTGCGACGGGATGCGGTAGGCGCACTTGGCGGGCAGGTCACTGACATACGGCGCGGCATCCGGGATGGGCGTGCCGACCGGGTAGGCGGAGAGAATCGCGGCGGGGTCAAGCGCCTTATTCGTGGACAGGCTGAACGTGACGCGGGACTGCACCGCGCTGTCCTTGCTGAACCGCTCGCAGAGGGCAAGGAAATCCGCGTACTGCGCGTCGAAATTCTCCGCCAGCGCCTTCTGCACCATGCAGGCACTCAGACCGTTCAAGGCTTCCCGCGCTGCCGAGGCCGCGCTCATCGTCGCCGATGCGGCGTACATTGCCATCCTGTGGCCGTCGCTGATGACCTTTTGCTTCGCCATCTCGCTCAACTGGAGAATCAGCGTCTGCACACGCGCCCTGTCGTCAAAGCACGTTTCGGTCAGAATTTCCCGCACGAGCGCGGCTGCCTTGTCCACGTTCGCATCCAGCACGGAGCAGCTCACGTCCAGCACGGGCGTGGCCATTTCCGCACAGCGGGACATGACGCGCAGCTGGAACGTCAGCTTGCCGATATCGCGCTTGATGGCTTGGAAGAGGGATAGCGAATCGTGACGCTTCGTCGGCAGCTTGCCCAGCAGTTCGGGCAGTATCGACAGGCGCTTGAGTTCATCCAGGGTGAAATCGGTCAGGGAGATATACCAGTGCATGATGGTGATGCCGTTCATGGGCCAATCATGCGTGATGACCTTCGCCGTGCCGCACTGCGCTTCCGCCGCGGGAATCAGCAGCGGGTCTGCGCTGATTTCGCTCAAGGACAGCACGGGCAGCGTTGCCAGCTGCTCGGCGGTGTCGGGGGTCTGCTGCCACGCGGTCAGCTTCTCGTTCTGCACGCACAGCGCTTCCTTGTCCGCGTCCGTCCACGCGGCCTGAATCGCCTGCAGGCGCTCCGTTTCCTCCGCGCGGAGTTCGTCGCCCTGCGTGTGGGACGGCACGGTGCGGATGATGCTCATCGTGCTTTCATCCAGCAGAAGTTCTGCCATCAGGCGGTCAAAGCCGTCGCCCGCCGCCATCTCCCGCAGCTTCTGATAACGCTCTTCGGACAGGAGCGGCTGCATCGGGTCGCCGCCGTAAAGCCACGCGTCAAGCGCATGGATGCAGCGGAGCAGCCCCGACGGTTCGCCCGGCTGGCGGGCGGAAAACTCGCTGCTGTTGATGGAGGCGGTCAGCGCGTCCTTGTCCAGCCCGGTTTTGACCAGCTGCTGCACAGTGTCGCGGATCATCTGACGCAGTTCCTGCTCACTGCCATCGGCAATGTTGCGCAGGGTCAGCATCATGTACGGCTGCGCCATCGCGTTGTCCAGAGACATGCCTACATCCTGACACTTGCCCGTCGCCAGCAGCGCCTTCTTCAGCGGCGCGTCATTGCTGCCCGTCAGCACATCAAAGAGGATTTCCGTCGCCGTGACGCGCACCGTATCCGACCACGGCGCGACAATCTTCGCCAGCGTCAGCATGGTCTTGTCGGCAGTATCCTCCTCGGCGCCGATTTCATACGCCTGTTCCGCTTCGGCGGCGAAGGGCTTCTGCATGGGGATTTCGTGCTTCTCGTCCAGGCGGTCAAAGCAGCTCAGGTACTCCTCCGCCAGCGTCAGCACCTTGTCCAGCGGCACAGCGCCATCCAGATAAATGCGCGCATTCGACGGGTGATAATAGCGGCGGTACATGCGCAGGAACTGCTCGTAGGTCAGGTCAGGAATATGCTTCGGATCGCCGCCGGAATTGCAGCCGTAGCAGTTGTCCGGGAAGAGGACATCCAGCGTCTTCTGGTAAATCTGCTCGTCCACATCGCTCATGGCGCCCTTCATCTCGTTGAACACAACGCCCTTGTACAGCGGCGCGCCGTTTTCGTCCAGCTCAATGTGCCAGCCTTCCTGATAGAAGATGTTCGGGTCTTGCAGGATGCGCGGCGCGAACACCGCGTCCAGATACACTTCCGCCAAGTTCAGGAAGTCCTGCTCGTTGCGGCTGGAGACGGGGTAAATCGTCTTGTCAGGGAAAGTCATCGCGTTCAGGAACGTCGCCATGCTGCTCTTCATCAGCTCGACGAACGGTTCACGAACGGGATACTTGGCGCTGCCGCAGAGGACGGAATGCTCCAGAATGTGGAATACGCCGGTCGAATCCTCCGGCAGGGTCTTAAACGCGACGCAGAACGTCTTGTTCACCTCGCCGTTATCCACCCAAACCAGCTGTGCGCCGGTCTTTTTGTGGTGCATTTCCACCATCTGCCCGTGCAGCTCTTCGCTTTCACGCACGCGGTCAACGCAAAAGCCGTGACGCGCCGTAGTTTCGTTCAAATTCATCATGGGGAACTCCTTTCCCTGTGACCCCAGGCGGGTCATTCATCTCCTTTATCATAGCACAATGGGCAGTTGAGTACAAGCGAGAATTGGCTGATTTTTGTCAAACGGTTATCGAATGCGCAGAAGTTCCGAAACATCCTTGCGCTTGGGGGCGGCAGGAGATTCCGCAGGTACGCCAATCGGAATCAGCGCCGACACGCTCTCCGTTTCCGGCAGATTCAGCACGGCCTTGACCTTCCCTTCGTCATAAATGCCGAGGATGACCGTGCCAAGCCCCGCATCATGCGCGGCGACGCAGAAGGCTTCCGCCGCCAGACCCGCATCGAAGGACTGCCAGTGCGTCCCTTTGCTGGTGCTAAACGAGCCGTCGCGTTCGTAGCCGCTGCGGTCGTTCACGGTCGTAAGGACAACCAGCGCGGGCGCACCGTGCAGGGTATCGATGTTCTTTTGAAAGCCCATCGTGCATTCGTCCGCTACGCGGTCAATTTCCTCGCGCTTGGTCAGCAGGGTGTAGCGGGTGGTCTGGGAATTCTTCCAGCTGGGCGCATACGCGGCGACGGCGACGATAGCGCGGATGGTGTCGGGCGATACGGGCGTTGGCTGGAACTTGCGAATGGAACGGCGGGCGGTAAGAGCGTTGCTCATGAGGGGTGTCCTCCTTATCAGCACATAAATGGATTTTGTGGATTTCGAGACGTGATTCATCGGGTTTTGTGATGCTTCCATGCTGATTATACGATTTCCAGATAAGAATGCGCCAAGATGCGCCGCGAATTTTTCATTCTGGCTAACGTGAATGAAACGCAGCGTAGCAGCGCTGCGCTAAGTAGAATGAGCGGATGCCAGAAGGGAAAAGGCGCAAGCAGATGGCGCAGATGAATCTGGAAATAGTATTATACTATTTCCAAATGAGAATGCGCCAAGATGCGCCGCGAATTTTTCGCTCTGGCTAACGGGAGTGGAATGCAGCGTAGCAGCGCTACGCTAAATGGAACGACCGGACGACAGAGCGGAAAAGGCGCAAGCAGATGGCGCAGGTGAATTTGGAAATAGTATTATACCACATCCGCCGCGCGCTGCATAGGATGGCGACAGGAAAAGAACAGCGGAACACATCCACCTATCAAAAACGCGCCTCCCGAAGTTTCCGGGAAGCGCGCTTTTGTCTGACAAGTTTTGAGAAAAATCAGTGGCAGCCCTTGCATTTGCCGCAGTCGCCGCCGCAGCTGCAAGCAGAATTGCCGCTTTTCTTGTCCTTGATCATCTTCCAGATGATTGCGCCAACAATCACCAGAAGTACACCGCCAACAATCCACGTTGCCATGGTTCGTTCCTTTCTGCGCCGATGCGGATGGAGGAAAACCGCTTTTGCGCGATAGAACATATGCCGGAGGGAAAGCGCGGATGATGCAGAACCCGCGCCAGCCCTCCGGCGTTCACAAGAGGGGTTTCAGAAAGCACCGGATGCAGCGGCGCTTTCCTCGGTTAAGCCCGATGGAAAATCAGGCAGAAACCTTCTGGGTGAGGTGGTTGTCGTTGTAAGGATTCTTACGAACGACCAGATACACCAGGCCAGCCAGCAGCAGGATGGCAATCGCCGTCGCAACGGTGAAGCCAGCGCCGCTGAAGAGCAGACCGAGCTGATAGACAATCAGGGCGATGGTGTACGCGAACACGCACTGATAGCCAACCGCAGCCAGCGTCCACTTGGCATTGTTGAACTCACGCTTCATCGCGCCGATGGCCGCGAAGCAGGGAGCGCACAGGAGGTTGAAAATCATGAAGGCATACGCCGCCAGACGGCCGTGACCGTTGGAGGACTCGTTAAACGCCGTCGCAATCGGGCTGAGGGCTTCCGCCTTCTCTTCCTCGGTCATGTCCTCGTCGTCAACAACGTCCGCCGCGTCATCCGCGCCATACAGCACGCCCAGAACGCCAACAACTTCTTCCTTCGCAACCAGACCCATGACTGTAGCGACCGTGGACGGCATATTGCCAAAGCCCAGCGGCTTGAACACCACGCTGACTGGGTTGCCGATCTTGCCAAGGATGGAGTTGTCCATATCCGCCACAGCGCCCCAAGAGCCAGCCGCGCGATCCATTTCAGGCGCAAGTTCCGGCGCTTCCTCGTCTTCTTCCAGCGTTCCAGCTTCCGCCTTCGCGTTGTAATCAGCCAGTTCCGTCTGGTAGGTCTGCTGCGCTTCCAGCTGCACGTCCGCCGCGGGCGCCCAGCCGTAGGTCTTCGCAAACCAAATCACGATAGAGGACAGGAGGATGACCGTGCCAGCGCGCTTGATGAAGCTCCAGCCGCGCTCCCACACACTGTGGAACACGTTGCGGCCAGACGGGAAGTGATACGCCGGCAGCTCCATGACGAAGGGAGCCGGGTCGCCCGCGAACATCTTCGTCTTCTTCAGCATGATGCCGGAGATGACAATCGCCGCCACGCCGATGAAGTATGCGGACGTCGCGACCCACGCGCTGCCACCGAAGACCGCCGCGGCAATCAGACCGATAATCGGCATCTTCGCGCCGCAGGGGATGAAGGTCGTGGTCATGATGGTCATCTTGCGGTCACGGTCGCTCTCGATGGTACGAGACGCCATGATACCGGGAACGCCACAGCCAGAACCAATCAGCATCGGGATGAAGCTCTTGCCGGACAGACCGAATTTCCGGAAGATACGGTCCATGATGAAGGCGATACGAGCCATGTAGCCAACGTCTTCAAGGATAGCCAGCAGAAGGAACAGCACCAGCATCTGCGGCACGAAGCCCAGCACCGCGCCGCAGCCGCCGACGATACCATCCACAATCAGACCGCTCAGCCAGCCTGCGCAGCCAACGCCATCCAGCCACGTCTGAAGGTTGCCCTGCACGATTTCTGCAACGAACACATCGTTCGTCCAGTCCGTCAGCAGGGTACCAATTGTCGTCACGGAAATGTAATACACGAGGAACATGATGAGCGCGAAAATCGGCAGCGCCAGCACGCGGTTGGTCACCACGCGGTCAATCTTGTCCGAAACGCTCAGGCTGCCCTTTGCCTTGCCCTTCTTCACCGCGTTCTGCATCAAGGTGTTGATGTAGGCGTAACGCTGGTTGGTGATGATGGACTCGGCGTCGTCATCCATTTCCTTTTCGCAGGAGGAGACGGCTTCCTCAATGCCCTTCTTGACATCTTCAGACAGCTTCAGTTCCGCAACGACCTTCTCGTCGCGCTCGAACAGCTTCACGGCGTACCAGCGCAGGAAGCGGGGTTCAACCTTGCCGCCGATGAGGTCTTCGATGTGCGCCAGCGCGTGTTCCACCGAGCCGGTGAAAACGTGCGGATGCTCGCCCATCGTGCGGTTCTTGGCAGCAGCGGCAGCCTTTTCAGCCGCCTTCACGCTGCCTTCGCCCTTCAGCGCGGAAGTCTCGACGATTTCCACACCCAGCGCTGCGCTCAGCTTCTTCATGTCGATCTTGTCGCCGTTCTTGCGGGACACGTCGATCATGTTCATCGCGATGACCATCGGCGTGCCGAGTTCGAGCAGCTGCGTGGTCAGGTAAAGGTTGCGTTCGATGGAGGTGGAGTCCACAATATTCAGGATGGCATCAGGCTTGTCGTTCACCAGGTAGTTGCGGGCGACGACTTCCTCCAGCGTGTAGGGAGACAGGGAGTAAATGCCGGGCAAGTCCTGAATGACCACATCGTCATTGCCCTTGAGCTTGCCTTCCTTCTTTTCAACCGTAACACCCGGCCAGTTGCCGACGAACTGACGAGAACCCGTCAGCGCGTTGAACATGGTCGTTTTGCCGCAGTTCGGGTTGCCTGCGAGCGCAATCGTAATCGCCATTTTCGGCGCCTCCTTATGCGAATTTGTCTTAACTAACCCCACCAGAGGCTCCGCCTCTGGACTCCGCAAGGGGCATTGCCCCTTGACCCTTTCGCGCGATTGCGTTGATGACTTCTTCATACCTATATGCGCGTGCTGATGCAGGGTTTCGCGTCTGCGGACGCGACCAGAGGGCTTTCCGATCGCCCTCTGGACTGCTTCGGTTGCACCTATGTTAGTAGGTTTGAAACGTATAAGGTAGGAAAAAGCCTACGCGAAATCAGGTTTTATCGTAAGGGAAACAGAATTACTGAACCTCGATCATTTCCGCATCCGCCTTACGCACGCTCAGCTCATAGCCGCGCACGGTCAGCTCCATCGGATCGCCCAGCGGCGCAACCTTGCGCACATGGACTTCCGTCCCGCGGGTCAGTCCCATGTCCATGATGCGGCGCTTGACGGCACCTTCACCATGCAGACGGACAACCACCGCGGTTTCCCCGACCTTGACATCCTTCAGGGTTTTCATGCCTTCTGCCTCCTTTTCCTCAGTTCACCAGCACACGCATAGCCATGGATTGGCTCAACGCAACACGGCTATCCTTGACAGCGCAAATCAGATTGCCGCCCATTTTGCTGACGACCGTCACTCTTTCGCCCATCACGAAGCCCAGCTCCGCCAGATGCTGACGCACCTCATCCTGTCCGGTGATTTTGCCAATCACGCCAGACTCGCCAATTTCCACCATGCCCAACGGCATCATGTTCCATGACCTCCTTGTGTCAGTCCTTTTGCGGATAGTTTATTCCAACTAATCCGGCGATTCGCAAGCGTTAGTTTAGCATAACTAATAGGCTATGTCAAGCGTTTTTCGCGTGTTTTTTTGTTTTTTGTCCACCTTTTTTCTGGTCTTTGCATCGTTTGCCCAATTCAGGGGAATGCTGACCAGCAAAAACAAAAGCCCAGAAACATGGGGGTAGTGCACGCCGAAGGGGTCAAGGGGGCGACCGGAAAGCCCCCCTTGGCGCGCCCGCAGGCGCGAAATCCCTGCGTTGTGGAAGCAGTCAACTCCGGTAGTGGCGACCGAAGGTTTCCAAAGGGCGATCGCAGACTTCGTCTGTTTTCATTGCCCTTTGGTCACCTCCGCAGAGGCGAAATCCCCTGCATGATCGTGCGATTCTATCAGAAAATGAAAACCGCAAAAAAGAGGTGCGAGAATGAAGGAATGGGCGGTCTGGATGGCGAACAAAATGGAGGAGCAATTGCTGCGGATGGAGCAGCTGCGGCTCAGTGAATTTGTTGCATATGAGAAGAACTGGAAGAAGCGTCTTCTGATGCAGTTTGTAGGCGGAATTGCAAGAGGATTAGGGACAGCGGTTGGGTTTACGCTTCTGGGCGCGCTGGTGGTGTGGCTGCTGCAAGGACTGGTGCAAAGGAATCTGCCGATTATTGGGGATTTCCTGACCCAGCTGCTGAACCTCGTGGAAGGCAAGGGCAGCGGCAGCTAAGAAGCGTCCCTGCCCGTAACTTCGCGCTTCCGCAGAAGCGCCCCAAGCTGCTCTATCCGCCATTTCCACATTGTCGCGTCAATAGGCGCGACCTGATTCCGCCGCTTTCCAAATCATCATCACCAGAAAGGGCTATCATCACCATGCGCAAACCCGTTTCCCAAAGGCTGCTGCCTCTCCTGCTCATCCTCCTGACCCTCGCGCTTGACCGCTTCACCAAAGCCCTCGCCGTCGCGCTGCCGGATGAGCGCACCCTCATTCCCGGCATTCTTCGTTGGATTTATGTTGAAAATACGGGCATGGCGTTCAGCCTGTTCAGCGGGCGCTCGTGGATGCTGGGTGTGGTGTCCGTCACCGCGGTTATCGCCGGATGGCTCGTCCTCCGCCGCTATCAGCTCAGCGGATGGAGCAGAACCGCGGCGGCGCTGATGATTGGCGGCGCGCTTGGCAACGCCTACGACCGCTTGGCGCTGGGCTATGTCGTCGATATGCTGGATATCACCCTGTTCCCCTTCGCAGTGTTCAATATTGCGGACGCTGCGCTCGTCGTCGGCACGGTGCTGATGGCGTACTGCATCGTGTTCCGCACGGAAGATTGGAGGAAAATCAATCATGACGCAAATGATGCCTGACGCACTCGAATCGCACACTATCTCCATCCCCGGCGACGGCCGTCGGCTGGATGTTGCCCTGTCCGAAGCTGCTGGGCTGACTCGCTCGCGGGTGGCGGCGCTGATGGCGGACGGAAACGTCACGGTGGACGGGAAAGTCGAGACGAAATCCGGCGCAAAGGCAAAACAGGGTCAGATTGTTATCCTGACGATTCCCGCGCCGAAGCCTGCTGTCCCCATCGCGCAGGAAATTCCGCTCACAATTCTCTATCAGGATGACGACCTCGCCGTCGTCCTGAAGCCCTGCGGAATGGTCGTTCACCCCGCCGCCGGCAATGAGGACGGCACGCTCGTCAACGCGCTCCTGCACCACCTTGACCACTTGAGCGGCATCGGCGGCGAACTGCGCCCCGGCATCGTCCACCGGCTGGACAAGGACACCAGCGGTCTGCTGCTCGTGGCAAAGAACGACCAGAGCCAACTCGCCCTCAGCCTCCAATTGCAGGAGCGGCAGATGGAGAAGCACTACCGCGCGCTGGTTGAAGGGAATCTGCGGGAGGACAGCGGACGCATCGACCAGCCCATCGCGCGGAGCAAGAAAGACCGCAAGAAAATGGCAATTGACCCCGAAGGCCGCCCGTCGATTACGGACTGGACGGTGCTTGCGCGCGGGCGGAACGTGACGCTGCTGGACGTCCACATTCTGACCGGGCGGACGCACCAAATCCGCGTGCACATGAAGTCCATCGGGCATCCGGTCTGCGGCGACCCGATTTACGGGTCAGGAAGAGGCGCGAAAGTCCCCCGCTTGATGCTCCACGCGCACACGCTTTCGTTCACGCACCCACGGACGGGGGAAAGGATGACGTTCACCGCGCCGCTGCCGGAGGAGTTTGTGCAGGGGCTGCGGGGGAACGGGGTGGAATGGGAGAAATAACGTTTCCTCACGGAAAGCCGGGGACGTTACATCGTGCGGTGATACTATTTCCATCATGAGAATGCGCCAGAATGGAAAAGTGCGGACAGATGGCACGGATGAATTTAGAAAGAGCACAACTGGATAATTGCATAGAAAAGCGCCCTGCTCCGGAGATGTTCCAGAGCAGGGCGCGGTTTTTTGATTCATCACGAAAATCCGGGGAGCGTAATACTATTTCCAAATAAGAACGCGCCAAGATGTGAAGCGAATTTTTTATTCTGGCGAACGGGCGTGAAACGCGGCGCAGCAGCACTACGCTCAGTAGAACGACCGAAAGTCAGAAGGGAAAAGGCGCAAGCCGATGGCGCGGGTGAATTTGGAAAGCGTATTATTCCACAACCTTCGCGCCGGCAGCGATCGCGTCTTCCTTGGTTCTGAAGAACTGCCAAGTGCTTTCCACGGTGGGGGTGATTTCCTTCTGGTCGCGGATGTACTGCGCCAGAATGTTACGCACCTGACCGTTATCGTTGCCCAGCGTATCGCCGGTGTACATATCCGTGAGGCTGTAATCCTCAGGAGTCAGACCAGCCGCCTGCATGAAGCCGGCGCCGCCAGTGAAGCGGTAGTTGTTCATCACCACGGAGAACACCTGATCAGGCGCCACGGGCTGACCCTGATACTGCATGTTCTGGATGCGCTTTCCTTCAGGCGCATAGTAGTGGATTTCGTAGTACAAACCGTAGATTTCATCGGTGTAGTAGCCACCGCCAAGGTAATCGGGGTCCCACGCACTGGTGTAGTTGGTGGTAGCATGCTCCAGCCACAGCCGCAGCTGTTCGCCGGTCATGTTCACGCGATAGAGCCAGTTTTCAAACACGTACAGCTGATACAGCAAACGCATCGGAACGTCGCCCGCAGGAATCAGGTCGCGAACCTCGGCGCCGCTGGTCAGAGGCGCGCAGATGGACAGCTGCGCAGGAACCGCAGACAGCTGCGCCTTGTTCAGCAGATCCATCAGCGCGGTGGGCTGCAGGGAGATGTTCTTATTGGAGAAAGCGCCGGTAGCAGTGCCCAGAGGCTGATCCAGATAAGCCTGCAGTTCCTCGTTGTAGGGAGCCAGCGCCGTGGCAACCTTCTGATTTTCCACCAGGCCTTCCTGATCCGCCAGGAAACGGTAGCCGTTTTCAGCCGTCACAGGGGTCACGGTCTTGGTCGCCGGGTCGTAGGCGAGCTTCATGAAGCCCAGGCCTTCACCGCCGCCGCCCGCCAGCACGGGCACAACCTTGCCCTCGGCATTGAGGATGTCCTCACGGTAGTCGGTGTTATGGAAGTGACCATACACAACCGCGTCAATCCCGGTGGTCAGGTTAATCATTGCGCGAACCTGGTTTTCGTAGTCCGCGGGGTTGTTGCCATCGGTAGAAACAGCGTCTTCCACGCCGGAGTGCGCCACGACAATCACCACGTCGCAGCCCTCCTGCTCGCGCAGGATCGGCACGAAGTGCTCAACCGTGGGAACCAGATTGCGGAAGTCGATGCCCTCATAGTGGGACTCAACCTCCCAAGCGGGGATGTTGGGCGTATCCATGCCGATGACGCCAACCTTCACGCCCTCAAATTCCTTGACGATGTAGGGGACGCCCATCCAGGAATCCCACTCGGTGCCCTTCGCCACAAAGTTGGCGGCGGACATGGGCACGGAATGCTCCTCGCCGTTGTCGGGGCTCATCACATACTCAATCTGACGCTTGAGAATCGGCAGATCGTTGTTGAACTCGTGATTGCCCAAGCACCACATGTCGTAGTCCATCAGGCGCAGCGCCTTCATCATGGGATCGTCCTTTTCAGGAGCGAAGTAGGAGTAGTAATAGGTCATGGCAGAGCCCTGCACGGTATCGCCGCCATCCACCAGAACGACGTTCTTTTCCGTAGCACGAACCTGCTCGATCATGGAAGCGATCATGGACAGACCCACGTTCGGAGAAGGTTCGCCAGTGGCGTAGTTGATGGGCAGCACTTTGCCGTGCACGTCGCTGGTCGCGATGACGGTAATCATGATGGGATCCGCATTCTCTGCGAACGCCGCGCAGCCCACCAGGGGGAGAATCATGGTCAGCGCCAACAGAAGGGATAGGAGCTTCTTCATGATGGGCACCTCTTTTTCTTATTTCCCGCTCGAAGCAGGATTAAAATAATTATATTCCATATTCTTTCGTTTGTAAACAGTGCCGCCAGATGCAGACTTCGCCGCGCCAAGGAGTTGGTTTGTCGGAAAATGAATTTTGCGTCGAATTCAGTTGCAAATGCGGCAGATGAGCCAATTGAAAGTCAAGTTTTTTGCAAGCCGCAAACAGTACGAACGTCATTGTAGGCAGCGAGGCAAATTGCGCCGGTGTGGTGACAATAATATATTTTGTATTCTGTAATTTATAGGTGGCAGGCAGAAATCAAGGGTTGTCTCGGAATCTTCTTCTGCAAAATAAAGGGGCAGCGGGGGAACGCGATGGAAGCATCATTCACATATAAAAAACACCGGTGCATTTGACTTTGTTACGCCGTTGTTTTCTGTTTTTACAGGAATCAATAAGCAAAAACGCCCACCCAAAACAAAAAACCAATAATCAATGAAATAACCGTCAGTGTGGTGAAAAACACACAACATTTCTTTATCGTTCGCAACTGTTGCAGCATACCATAGAAAGTATATTCCAGCCTCTCGTTTTCAGTAAGTCCGGCATCATAAATTCTGAAAAATTCGCCCGTTACAACTCCGTTCACATCTTGATATTCTCGAATGCCGTCGGGAAGCGCTTCACCATTTTTCTTCAATTGCCGAAACTGTTTGTTTTCTTCTTTTGAGCAAGCAATATCCTGCAGGAAGTGCATGTCGAGCCAAATATTTTGCAAGTTTTTCTTCATATCTATTGGTTCTTTTGCCATAATCCTTTTTCCGCCTTTCGATTGTTATAAAAAACAGTCCTGCCCTTCTTAAACCAGAAAGGCAGGACTGCGGGATTTGAATTACTTCAGTTCCGCGAAGTACTTGATGGTGCGGACCATCTGAGAGGTGTAGGAGTTCTCGTTGTCGTACCAAGACACGACCTGCACCTGATAGGTGTCGTCGTCGATCTTCGCGACCATGGTCTGGGTAGCGTCGAACAGGGAGCCATAGCGCATACCGATGACGTCGGAAGACACGATCGGCTCGGTGTTGTAGCCGAAGGACTCGGAGGACTGCGCCTTCATGGCGGCGTTCACGGAGTCAACGGTCACGTCGCTGCCCTTGACAACAGCAACCAGAATGGTGGTAGAACCGGTGCAGACCGGGACGCGCTGCGCGGAGCCGATCAGCTTCTTGTTCAGTTCCGGGATAACCAAGCCGATCGCCTTCGCAGCGCCGGTGGAGTTCGGAACGATGTTCTGCGCACCAGCGCGGGCACGACGCAGGTCGCCCTTGCGATGCGGGCCGTCCAGAATCATCTGGTCGCCGGTGTACGCATGAACGGTGGTCATGATGCCGGACACGATCGGATACTTGTCGTTCAGAGCCTTCGCCATGGGCGCGAGGCAGTTGGTGGTGCAGGAAGCAGCAGAGATGATCTGGTCTTCCGCGGTCAGGGTGTCGTTGTTGACGTTGTAGACGATGGTCTTCAGGTCATTGCCAGCGGGGGCAGAGATGACGACCTTCTTCGCGCCAGCCGCGATGTGCGCCATGGACTTTTCCTTGGAGCAGTAGAAACCGGTGCACTCCAGCACGACGTCCACGCCCAGCTTGCCCCACGGAGCATCCGCCGCGTTCTTTTCGGCATAGATCTTGATTTCCTTGCCGTCCACGATGATGGAGTCTTCGGTCGCTTCCACGGTGTGCAGGTTTTCACCGATCTTGCCGCAGTAGGAACCCTGAGCGGTGTCATACTTGAGCAGGTGAGCCAGCATCGCGGGAGAGGTCAGGTCGTTAATCGCGACCACCTCGTAGCCCTCAGCGCCGAACATCTGACGGAACGCCAGACGGCCAATACGGCCAAAGCCATTGATAGCAACTTTCACTGCCATTGGAATATACCTCCTTTAGTCGTTCAAACGGGGTTATACTATTTCCAGATAAGAATGTGCCAAGATGCGCCGCGAATTTTTCACTCTGGCTAACGGGAGTGCAACGCAGCGTAGCAGCGCTACGCTAAGTGGAACGACCGGACGCCTGAGGGGAAAAGACGCAAGCAGCTGGCACAGGCGAATCTGGAAAGAGTATCATTTCCCACCTCATATTCTACCCAATTTGCCGCCATTTTGCAAGAGGTTGCGCAGGATTTCCATCACTTTTGACACTTTTTTGACGCTTTTTTTTGAGAATTCCTCATCCGTTCCCCTCTTCTTCCCAATATGCGCCCCAATTCAGCTCGTTCGTCACATTGAGTTCCTTCAAAATCAGCTTGCCGTTCTCGTCCGTGATGACACTGCCGCCTTCATCATACACCCCATAGGAGACATACCCCGTGCCGCCCTCGCAGGTGATGAAGCTCATGCTGCGGCAATAGTCACCCTCCGCCACTTCATAATCGTTGAACACTTCAACGCCGTAGCGGTACACTGTGCCGTTGACACAGCGGAAGACGATTGTCGGAATGTCGCCCCTCCAGTAGAGGTTGCTGTCCGCGGGTGTCTGCACAACGCTCCATGTGCCGTGATACGGCTGCGTGCCGTCGCAGTCCGAGCCGTAGAATTTCCCGTCCGCGTCCAGCCGGAGATAATTGTCCCAGAACTCGCCGCCCGCCTCCATCTGCCAGCTGCCGACTAACTTCGCCTCTTCGTCCGGCAGTTCCACATCATCAAACACCACGTCGCGCTGCGGCACGAAGCCGCGGGTGACTTTGCCGTCCACCGTCGCTTCAACGTACACATACGCCCACTGGTTATCCGGATGGGACAGTGCCGTCAGCTTCGTCCCGGCAGGCAGGTCCGCCTGATGGTATTCGCTGACGTTCGGGTCGTCGGTCAGATAGGTGTCAAACGCTGTCAGCATCGGCACATGCACAATCTCGTCCGTCGTCGCGTCGCCATGATTGCCCAACTGCGCCCAGCCGAATCGGCTCGTCCGCAGGCTGACGCGGTACTCAATCAGCGACCAGTCGCCCACGGTGAGGTACAGCTTATAATCGTCGCCCGTGCTGACGGATGCTTTCCCCTTCGCCGCGCGGTAAGAGGACGGGTCCGGCGCGGAATACACGGCATAGGACTTCTTGCCGCTCTTCTGCCCCGAAACCACCTCCGGATACAAACAGGCGAAGTATTGCAGACCTTCGTTCGCCTCGTTAAATCGGCGCACGTCCTCAACCCCGCGTTTCGGCATATTGTGAATATTGAAGCTGCCCAGCGTGATTCCCACCGGCCACACGGCACTTTCCTCGCCCTGCGTCACCTGATAGATGTATTCTGCTATCCGCTCCACCTTCACATCGCCCATCTGCGCTTCCATCAGCGTGTAAAAGGTTCTCCCCTCATTGTTGTGCTGCAGCTCAAAATAGTACCTTTCGTCAATGTCCGGGTACGCCAGCTCGAAGCCGCTCTTCGTGCGCGTGATTTTAGGATAACCCGTCTCATCCAGTTCCGACGGCTGATAGACCGCGGTCGTCGAGAAGATGGCGTCCTTCCAGCCGTCTTTCACCTCATCCACCGCGACCAGCTGATTGTGATAGCGGCTGGTCAGAATCGTGTGGGTCGTGGCGGCTTTTCTGTTGTAATCGCTCACCAAGCCGGTATACTCGTCGTAGTCATGTGTCTGCTCCACCATCGCCAGCAATTGCCCGTTCAGATTCCAGCTGTTTGCAGATGCGGCGGGCAGTGTCACAGCCAGCGTCAAGCACAAAATCAGCAGTATCCGCAGTTTCTTCATATTCTCCACATCTCCTTTTGCTCAATATCCCAAAATACTAAAGAACAGCCGAGCAAACCAGCCGATAATATCATCGGTATACACCCAATCGCCGTCTGCTCCATCCGGCACATAACTCCTGCCTGCTTCGTTGGTCGAAAGGCTCAAATAAATGCTCCAAGCGCCCGGCATGATTTTCTCTTTCTCCACCTGAATCCCATAGCGGGACACCGTGCCGTCCGTTCCGCGCAGGACAATGGTGGGAATGTCGCCCCGCCAGTAGAGATTGCTCCCCACCGGGGTCTGCACGATAGACCAAGTGCCGCTGCACGACCTCTCGCCATCATCATCCGCGGCGGAAAAATTCCCATCTGCATCCAGCTGGAAATCATCGTACCAGCCGCCGCCGCCTTTGGCGCTCCAATGCCCGACAAACTCCGCCATCAATTCCGGCTGCTCCACGTCGTCGAATATCACATCCCGCTGCGGCACAAACCCGTACAGCGTTTCGCCGTCCACTTCCGCTTCGACGTACACATACGCCCAGCCGCAGTAACCCAGCGCCGTCAGTTTCGTTCCGGCGGGCAGTTCCTCCTGATGCGCTTCGCTGACATGCGGGTCATCCGTGAGATAGGTGCCGCACACCGTCTGAATCGGCACATGCCGCCATTCTTGGCGGATTTCCTTGACGCCGTCCTTCCGCACATTTGCAAAGCGCTGCAAGCCGCAAGCCATTTCGTTCATCCGCTGAACATCCGCTGTGCCGCGGGGCATTTGGTGGATATTGAAGTCCGCCAGCGTGACCATTTTCGACCAGACCGCGCCGTCTTCGCCCTGCGTCACCAGATAGCCGAAATTCTCCCGCTTTGTGACCACTATGTCACCCATTTTCGCGTAGACAAGCGTGTACATAGGCTGATTCGTGCTGTCATGGCGCAATGCAAAGCGGTAGACTTCCCACGCTTCCGGATACGCCAGCTCAAAGACGTCTTCCGTCCGCGCAAGCGTCGGCAATCCGCACCCGTCCGACGGCTGATAGACGGCGGTCGTCGAGACAATAACACTCTTCCAACCGTCTGCGCCCTTTTCCGCCGCAATCAGCTGATTGTGATAGCGGCTCTGCATGATGATGCGCGCGCTATTCTCCTTCCGCGCATAATCATCCGCCAAATGATAATAGTCGTCATAATCATTCGTGTTCGACACAAGCGGCACCAAGGCCTCGGGCAAGCCCCAGCCGTTCGCGGAGGCAACAGGCATTACCATCATCATCAAGGGCAAAATCAGCAGAATCCACCGTTTCTTCATCGTTCTCAACTCCTTTGGAGGTATTTCCCTATCTAAATAAACGCATCAAGGCGCAATTTCCCTGCGAAGTGCCAAAAATCTTGAAAAATGTTCTGCCAGTTCATTCTGAATCCATCTTTCTATGCTATGATGGCGGACGCAAACAGAAAAGGAGGGATTGAAACCCATGCTACGGATTTTGAAACACCTCAGGTGGAAAGAGTGGCTGCTCGTCGCCGCCTGTGTAGTGCTGATTGTTGGGCAGGTGCAGCTTGACTTAGCCCTGCCTGATTATATGTCGGAAATCACCCGTCTGGTGCAGACGGAAGGCAGCCAGATGAGCGATATCCTGCTCGCAGGGGGCAAGATGCTGCTGTGCGCGCTGGGGTCAATGCTGCTGACGGTCTGCACGACATTCTTTACCGCACAGATTGCATCACGCTTCTCCGCTCGGCTGCGCGGCGAAATGTACCGCAAGGTGGTCGGCTTCTCGAACGAGGAAATCAACCGTTTCTCCACTGCCAGCCTGATTACCCGCACGACCAACGACATTTCGCAATTGCAGATGTTCTTTTCCTTCGGGATGCAGTCGCTGATTAAAGCGCCGATTATGGCGTTCATTGCCGTGGGCAAAATTAGCACGAAGAGCTGGGAATGGTCGCTGCTGACAGGCGGCGTGATTGCGTTCGTGTGCGTGCTGCTGGTGTTCATCATGCTCTACGCCGTGCCGCGCATGAAGAAAATGCAGGCGCTGACGGACAACCTAAACCGCATCACGCGTGAGAACCTGACGGGCTTGCAGGTCGTCCGCGCCTACAACGCGGAAAGCTATCAGGAGGGCAAATTCGCCAAGGCAAACGAGGAAATGACCCGCAACAGCCAGCAGGCGAATATCGCCATGTCCGTCATGAATCCGGGCATGAATCTGGCGATGAACGGCTTGACGCTGGGCATTTACTGGATTGGCGCGGCGCTCATCAGCGCGATTGCGGTCACGTCGCCCGCCGCGATGATGGAACGCATTGGGTTGTTCTCGGACATGGTGGTCTTTATGCAGTACGCGATGCAGGTCATCATGGCATTCCTGATGCTGGTGATGATTTTCGTCATGCTGCCGCGCGTGACCGTTTCCGCGGGCCGCGTCAATGAGGTGCTGGACACGAAGGCACGCATTGTGGACGGCAAGGAAACGCAGGGCAAGCCGGGAATGAAGGGCGAAATCGAGTTCCGCGACGTCTCCTTCCGCTATCCCGATGCCGACGGCGACACCATCCACCACATCTCCTTCACCGCGCATCACGGACAGACGGTTGCCCTCATCGGCGCAACGGGCTGCGGCAAGAGCAGCATCATCAACCTGATTCCGCGCCTATATGACGCAACAAGCGGGCAGGTGCTGGTAGACGGCGTGGACGTGCGTGACTACACGCAGGACGCCCTGCGCAGCAAGATCGGCTTTGTGCCGCAGAAGGCGTTCCTGTTCGCCGGCACGGTCAGCAGCAACGTCGGCTACGGCGAGGACAACGCGTCGGGCGCTGCCATCCGCAAGGCGGTTGCTATCGCGCAGGCGGCGGAATTTGTCGAATCCCCGGAGGTCGGGTATTCCGGCACAGTCGCGCAGGGCGGCTCGAACTTCTCCGGCGGGCAGAAGCAGCGTTTGTCCATTGCCCGCGCAGTGGCGCGCGACCCGGAAATTCTCGTCTTTGACGACTCCTTCTCCGCGCTGGACTACAAGACCGACCATGCATTGCGTCAGGCGCTCCGCGAACAGACCAGCGGCACGACGAACATCATCGTCGCCCAGCGCATCGGCACGATTCGCGACGCGGACTGCATCCTCGTCATTGAGGACGGCGCGATTGTCGGCAAGGGCACGCACCGCGAGCTGATGGAAAGCTGCAAGGTCTATCAGGAAATCGCGTATTCTCAGCTGTCAAAGGAGGAACTTGCGTCATGAGTGAAACGAAACGCCGTCCGGGCGGTCATCCCGGAATGCGCGGGCGGGGCGTACCGGGCGAAAAGGCGAAGGACTTCCGCGGTTCACTGGGGAAGCTCATCCGCCACTGCAAGCCCTTCTATCCGGTCATTTGCATCGCGATTCTGGGCGACTTGGCGGGCGTCATTATCCGCCTGATCGGCCCGAACAAAATCAGCGAAATCACCAACCTGATTACCGCCGGGCTGCGCGGCGAGATTGACATGCCCGCCATCCAGAAAATCTGCATCACGCTGATAATTCTCTACGTCGTCGGCGCGCTGCTGAGTTTTATGACCGGGCTGGTGATGACCGTCGTCACGCAGAAGGTCAACCGGGGCTTGCGCGACGGCATATCCCACAAAATCAACCGCCTGCCGGTCAGCTACTTCCAGTCCACCTCCACCGGCGACGTGCTCTCCCGCGTCACCAACGATGTGGACACCATCGGGCAGACGCTGCAGAACAGCCTGACCAGCCTTGTCTCCGCCGTGACGATGTTCATCGGCAGTGTCGTGATGATGCTCTCGACGAACTGGGTCATGGCGCTGACGGCGATTGTGTCGTCGATGCTGGGCTTCGGGCTGATGCTTGGCATCATGAGCCGCTCGCAGAAGTACTTCGTCGCGCGCCAGCGGTGGCTGGGCGATCTGAACGGCCATATTGAAGAAATCTACACAGGGCACAATGTCGTCCGCCTCTTCGGCGCGGAGCAGCGCGAACAGCAGGCGTTCGACCGCATCAACAGCAAAATGCAGGAGACAGACTGGAAGAGCCAGTTCATGTCCGGCCTGATGATGCCGCTGATGGGCTTCATCGGCAATTTCGCGTATGTGGCGGTGTGCGTCGTCGGTGCGGTGCTGGCGATGAACGGCACGATTACCTTCGGCGTGATTGTCGCCTTCATGATGTATGTGCGCCTGTTCACCTCGCCCCTGAGCCAGCTTGCACAGGCGGCGACGAACCTGCAATCCGCGGCGGCGGCGGCAGAGCGCGTCTTTGAGTTCCTCGAAGCGAAGGAAATGCCCGACGAATCCCACCTGCCCGCGCAGACGAAAACCGTCCGCGGCGAAGTGGCGTTCGACCACGTCCGCTTCGGCTACACGCCGGACAAAATCATCATTCACGACTTCTCCGAGCATGTGCAGCCGGGTCAGAAGGTCGCCATCGTCGGCCCGACCGGCGCGGGCAAAACCACGATGGTCAATCTGCTGATGAAGTTCTATCCGCTGGGCGGCGGCGAAATTCGCATTGACGGCGTACCGCTGTCGCAGATGACGCGCGAGCATGTGCACGACCTCTTCGGCATGGTCTTGCAGGACACTTGGCTCTTCGAGGGCAGTATCCGCGACAACCTCTGCTACGGCAAGGAGGGTATTACGGACGAGCAGCTTGACCAAGTGACCCGCGCGACGGGGCTGTACCACCTTATCCACACCCTGCCGGAGGGTTACGACACCCAGCTGTCCGACAAATTGAACCTCTCCGCCGGACAGAAGCAGCTGATGACGATTGCCCGCGCGATGATTGAAAACGCGCCGATGCTGATTCTCGACGAAGCGACGTCCTCCGTCGATACACGCACAGAAATGCTGATTCAGCAGGCGATGGACACGCTGACAAAGGGGCGTACCTCGTTCGTCATTGCGCACCGCCTTTCCACCATCAAGAACGCGGACAAGATTCTGGTCATGCGCCACGGCGACATCATCGAATCCGGCACGCACGAAGAACTGCTGCAAAAAGGCGGCTTCTACGCCGAGCTGTACAACTCGCAGTTCGAGCAGGCGTAACACATTTTCCAACTGCATAACAACCCCGGCAGCACACAAGGACGATTGTCCAGCGGCTGCCGGGGTTTTCTATTGCGGTAGGATACGCTCTCCGTTTTTCCCCTGCTCCGTTTTTCCCCTGCAATGAAAAAGACCAGCATCGAGAGAAAACCTTCTCCCATGTTGGTCGGTCGCGCCCATTTGGCGCGACAATGTTGAGTTGGTCAAAAGAGCAGCTTGGGGGCGCGTCTGCGGACGCGCAAAGTTACTGGCAGGGACGCTTCGCTGCCTGCGCCTTTGTTGAGCGCGTTTGGCATACTGGTCGCCCGTGGAACAATTGGGGCGTTGCCCCAAACCCCACCAGAGGCGCTGCCTCTGGACTCCGCAAGGGGGAATTTCCCCCTTGACCCCTTTCGCGCGATTGAGTTGGTCGCTTTTCCCATACTCCTTCCGCGTGTTTATTCTTCTTTTGCCGCCTGCTCCATGTTTTTCCGCGCAGCGGAAAGCATCAGCTTCACGCGATTGAGCTGATTCACCTCACTCGCGCCGGGGTCAAAGTCCACCGCGCAGATATTCGCCTGCGGATACTTCTTCCGCAGCTGCTTGATGACCCCCTTGCCCACCACATGGTTCGGTAGGCACGCAAACGGCTGAATGCACACGATATTTGGCACGCCCGTCAGCAGCAGTTCCGCCATTTCACCCGTCAGGAACCACCCTTCGCCGTACTGGTTGCCCTGCGAAAGGAACGGGTCGGACAGCTCCGCAATCTGCTCAATATGCATCGGCGGTTCAAAGCGCTTGGACTTTTCCAGCGCCTTGAGTGCGGGACGCCGCAGGGCGCGAATGCCCTTCACGCCCAGTACCGCGCTCGCTTCGCTTGTCCAGCCCTTGCCCAGATATTCGTGCTTGAACTTGCCGTTGTAGACGGAGTAGTTCATGAAGTCCATCAGGTCAGGCACAACGGCTTCCGCGCCCTCCTCCTCCAGCAAATCGACCAGATGATTGTTCGCCACGGGCATATACTTCACCAGAATTTCGCCGACGATGCCCACACGCGGCTTCTTCATGTCCTCGTGAATCGGCAGATGGTCAAAGTCGTCCACTAACTGCTGGCAGATGTCGCCGTAGCGGCCCGTGCCGTTCACCAGATGGTCGATGATCTTCTGCGACCATGTTTCCGCCAGCCGGTTGGCGCTGCCCGCCTCGATTTCGTAGGGGCGCACCCGGTACAGACAGCGCATCAGCAAATCGCCGAAAACAATCGCCTGCGCCGCGCCGATGAGCATCGGCAGCGTGAAGCGGAAGCCCTCGTTCGTTTCCATGCCGTTGGCGTTAATGGAGATAACCGGGATATGCCCCAGACCGGCTTTCGCCAGCGCGCGGCGGATGAAACCGACGTAGTTGCTTGCGCGGCAGCAACCGCCCGTCTGCGTCATGGCGAGGGCAAGGCGGTCGGTGTCGTACTTGCCGGACAGCACGGCTTCCATCATCTGCCCGACGGTGATGATGGACGGATAGCAGGCGTCGTTGTTGACGAATTTGAGGCCCGTATCAATCGCGGAGCGTGTATCGTTTTCCAGCATGACGATGTGATACCCATGCTTCTCCAGCACCGGCTGAAGCAGACGGAAATGAATCGGCGACATGTTTGGCGCAAGAATGGTATAGCCCTTCTTCTGCATGTCGCGGGTATATTCCACGCGATGATACGTTGCCGGAACGGGATGCGCCACGATGCCGCGCTTTTCGCGCTGCGCCATCGCCGCCAGCAGGGAACGCACGCGGATGCGCGCCGCGCCCAGCGAGTTCACCTCGTCAATTTTGATGAGCGTATACAGCTTGCCGCAGCGTTCCAGAATCTCCGCCACCTGATCGGTCGTCACGGCGTCCAGCCCGCAGCCGAAGGAGTTGAGCTGAATCAGCTCCAAATCATCCCGCTGGCTGACAAACTGCGCCGCCACATACAGGCGGGAATGGTACACCCACTGGTCGCTCACGCGCAGGGGATGCTCACCGTGGAAGGAAGCGGGGATGCTGTCCTCAGTCAGCACCGCCAGCCCATAGGAGGCAATCAGCTCCGGCATTCCGTGGTTGATTTCCGGGTCAACGTGGTACGGGCGACCCGCCAGCACGATGCCCTTCCGATGGTTTTCCTCCATCCATTGCAGCACCTTCAGACCCTCGGCGCGCACGTCGGTCTTGGCACACTGCTGCTCGTCCCAGCCCGCGTGAACCGCGTCGCGCACCTCCTGCTCCGGAATATTGAAGGTCTTGCGGAAGAAGCGCACGAGCGCATCCGCCGCCGTCTTTTCGCTGGTCAGCGCGAGGAACGGTTTAAGCATCCGCACGCGCCCTTCGGTCACATCCTCGACGTTGTTGGCGATATTCTCCGGATTCGCCACGACCATCGGGCAGTTGAAGTGATTCTGGGTCTTCATATCCTCCTGCCGCTCGTAAAACACGCTCGGATAGAAGATTGTCCCGACGCCCTGATCAATCAGCCACTGCACATGCCCGTGCGCCATCTTCGCCGGATAGCACTCGCTTTCCGACGGGATGGACTCCATGCCCTTCTCGTAGATTGCGCGGCTGGACGCGGGAGACAGCACCACCCGGAAGCCCAGCTTCGTCAGCAGCGTCATCCAGAACGGGAAGTTCTCATACATGTTCAGCACGCGGGGAATGCCCAGTTCGCCGCGCGTGGCTTGTTCAGCGGTCAGCGGCTGATAGTCAAACATGCGCTTGAGCTTGTACGCCATCACGTTCGGGCCTTTTTCGCCCGTTGCGGTTTTGCCCAGCCCCTTTTCGCAGCGGTTGCCTGTGATGTGCCGCCGTCCGCCGGGGAAGAGGCTGACCGTCAGCATACAGTGGTTCGTGCAGCCCTGACAGCGCGCCGTCCGCGTCTGCCACTGCAAGCCCAGAATGTCCTGAATCGGCAGGGTAGAGGAGGGTGTATCGCTGCCCGATGCCCGGTCGCGCGCAATCAGCGCCGCACCGAACGCGCCCATCATGCCGGAAATATCCGGGCAGACGGCCTCCACGCCCGCAAGCTGCTCGAACGCGCGCAACACCGCTTTGTTGTGGAACGTGCCGCCCTGCACGACGATATGCTGCCCCAGTTCCTTCGGATCAGCGAGCTTGATGACCTTGAACAGCGCATTCTTGATGACCGAACACGCCAGACCCGCACTGATGTCCTGTATCGTCGCGCCCTGCTTCTGCGCCTGCTTGACGTTGGAGTTCATGAACACAGTGCAGCGCGTTCCCAAATCAACCGGGGCGGGCGCAAAGAGGGCTTCCGCCGCGAATCCTTCCGCTGTGTAGCCCATCGAGTTTGCGAAATTTTCCAAGAAGCTGCCGCAGCCGGACGAACACGCTTCATTCAGCAGAATCGTGTCCACCGAGCCGTTTTTCAGCTTGATGCACTTCATGTCCTGCCCGCCGATATCCAGCACACAGTCCACTTTCGGGTCAAAGAACGCCGCCGCGGTGCAGTGCGCAATCGTCTCCACCTCGCCGTCATCAAGCCGGAACGCTGATTTCAGCAGGCTTTCGCCGTAGCCGGTAGAGCAGGAGCGCGCAATCACCGCCGTGTCGGGCATCTTCTCCATCAGCTCGCGCATCGCCGTGCGCGCCGTCTCAATCGGGCTGCCGGAATTGCCCGCGTAGTAGCTGTACAGCAATTCACCCTTTTCGCCGATCAGCGCGACCTTTGTCGTCGTCGAACCCGCGTCAATGCCCAGATAGCACTTGCCGGAATACGTTGCCAAATCGCCGCGCTGCACCTTTGCTTGTGCGTGGCGGCGGTTGAACGCCGCGTATTCCTCCTGATTGCGGAACAGCGGCGGCAGATGCTTCAAGCCGAAGGTCAACATGACGCCGTGCTCAAGACGTTCGAGCAGGCTGTCCATCGGCACAGCTTCGTCCTCGCCGCCCGAAAGCGCCGCCATCGCCGCGCCCGTCGCCGCAAAGAGGTGCGAATTTTCCGGCACAATCGCGGTTTCCTCCGTCAGGTGCAGGGTGCGGACAAACGCCTGCCGCAGTTCGGACAGGAAGTGCAGCGGTCCGCCCAAGAACGCCACATGCCCGCGAATCGGCTTGCCGCACGCCAGCCCGGAAATCGTCTGGTTCACAACCGCCTGAAAAATCGACGCCGCCAGATCCTCACGCGCCGCGCCTTCGTTAATCAGCGGCTGAATGTCGCTCTTGGCAAACACGCCGCAGCGCGCCGCAATGGGATACAGCTCATGATAGTGCTTTGCCAGTTCGTTCAAGCCGGGCGCATCGGTTTTCAGCAGCGCCGCCATCTGGTCGATAAAAGACCCCGTGCCGCCCGCGCACACGCCGTTCATGCGCTCTTCCAATCCGCCGGTGAAATAGATAATTTTCGCGTCCTCGCCGCCCAATTCGATGGCGACGTCGGTCTGCGGCGCGGCCTTCTGCAGCGCTTCCGCCACCGCAACGACCTCCTGTACGAACCCGACGCGCAGCGCTTCCGCCAGCGAAATTGCGCCCGATCCGGTCATGCGCACCTTCACGCGGCACGCGCCGAGTTTCTTCCGCGCTTCCCGCATCATCTCCGCCAGTGTCTCCTGCGTGTGTGCGCAGTGGCGGCGATATTCGCCCCAGACCATTTCTCCCGCTTCGTTCAGCAGCACCAGCTTGACGGTGGTAGAACCGATGTCAATGCCCGCATAATAATAGGTGTTTGTTTCCATTCCAGTACCTCGTCCGTCGGGCTTTCCGCTGCCACCACCAGCGAAAACGCCCGGATAATGATTGGTTTTTCGTTCTGCGCGCTCTGCCGTTTCTCCCGCAGCGAGGTGCAGTCCGAATCGTTTTAATTCGCCATCAACCGCGAAAAATCCTCTTGCTTTTGCAGGAAAAGTCGTGGGTTTTTGTTCAATCGGCTGCGATTGCTTAAAAACATGATTTTCATACTATTCCCAGTGCGGAAAAGGCGCAGGTGAATTCGGAAATAGTATCATTATAGTAAAAGAATCCCCGTCAGCCCACGAATCGGGTAGACGGGGAAGCATGGAAGAGAGAAATCTACGGCGTTGTGCAGGAGCCGCATAAAGCGTATTGCTGTATGCTTTTGTATTTCAGGCATCTGCCTTCGGGCGTTGCGTGCAAGGCATTGCGCCCTGCACGTCCTTCATCATACCGCGCCTTTCCCATAAAATCAACCCGGTTTGCACACACCAAAATGTGTACTTCCATATTTCTCCCTTGAAATCCACAAAAAATACACTTTGCGCTGTTTATTCGCCATTCTCCAGCTCTGCCAGAATTGCCGGAACTTTCGCGGCTTCCGCGGGGTCAAGCGGCGGATAATCCGGGTTCACATCCATCAGCACATCCAGCAGAATTTCGCTCATCAGGTAGCGCGTGAACCACTTGTCATCCGCCGGAAGGACGTACCATGGGGATTCCTTCGTCGCGGTCGCATTGATGGCATCCTCGAACGCTTCGTCATACTGCTTCCACAGGCAGCGTTCGCGCATGTCATCCACCGAGAGCTTCCAGTGCTTATCTTCGCGTTCCAGCCTGTCAAGGAAGCGGCGCTTCTGCTCGTCACGGCTGACATTCAGGTACACCTTGACGACGCGGTATCCGTTCTCGTAAAGGTACTGTTCCCAATTGCAAATCTGCTGATAGCGCTTGGGGTAGAAATCCGGGTCGTCCGTCACGCGCGGCGGCATGGCATAGCCCTTCTCCATGTGGTGCACGCGCGTCACAAGCACATCCTCGTAGTGGCTGCGGTTCATCACGCCGATTTTCCCGCGCGGCGGAACGGTGCGGATGATGCGCCAGAGATAATCATGGCTGAGTTCTTCCTTGCTGGGCGCTTTGAACGCCGCGACTTCCAGCGCCGCCGGGTTCAGCTGTCCAAACACCTTCTTGATGAGACTGTCCTTGCCTGCCGCGTCACGCGCCTGAATGGCAATCAGGATGCCCTCACGCCCCTGCGCATAGAGTTTATCCTGCAGTGCCGCCGCTTCCGCAAGGTTCTCCATCGTTTGCGCCTTGAGCGTCTTTTTATCCACGAACTCCGGCGCGCCCGTCTCCGCGTCCTTCAATTCGAGCTTCTTGCTGCCATCCCAGCGGTAGTCTTTCAGCGACACAATGCCCATGATGCTTTCTCCTTACAAGGGAGGTTCTCCCTTGACCTTTTCGCGCGATTGAGTTAGTAACTTTTTTCATACTGCATTCGTGTGTTTACACAGGGATTTCGCCTCCGCGGAGGCGACAAGGGGGCAATGAAAACAGACGAAGTCTGCGGTCGCCCCCTTGACCCTTTCGCCTTCGCTTCCGAATGTTATTATATGGTAGTGTTTATTGAGGGAACGAAAGGTACACTAACTAAAAACTTTCGGTTAAAACCAATAAACAGGAGTGTGCGCACCGAAGGTTTCCAAAGGGCGATCGGAAAGCCCTTTGGTCGCCTCCGCAGAGGCGATTCCCCCTGCAACATGACCATAATGTCACAAAAGCGTACACCGCGAAGCCATTCAAGAGAGCAATCGCCACGCCCCTCTTAAATCTGCATCGAGGGGAACACGCTCGTGTGTTCCACCAATTCCGCACGGAACCGCTGCACCAAGCGCACCTGCGGCTCGCTGTCGCTCATCACCCGCATCGTCAAATCCGTCACGCCCGTGCTCGCCAGCGCCTGTTTCGTCTGCTGGAGCAAACGCGTACCCAAGCCCTTGCGCTGGAACTCCGGCACGATATACAGCCCCATAACCTCCGCCGACGTGTACTGCCCCGCGGCGACGCACGCACCAACCAGATTCGACCCATACAGGATGCCGAGCGCGGCAAAATTCTGCCGATTCATCTGCTGAAGCAGGAAGCCGTGGTCAAAGTAGCTGAACCCGGCGCCGCGCATCCGCGACACCAAATCCATCTGCTCCTGCACGGTGTTGAGCGGAAGCGTGATGCACGAGCAGTTGAACAGCTGCGGCACTTCGTCAGGGTCGTTCAGGCGCACCAAATCCTCGGTGTAATCCATCTTGAAGCCGTTGTGCTCATAAAACGCCAATTGGCGCTCGTCCTGCACATCCACGGCTGTGTACAGCCGTGCCGCCGCACCGGGCGCTTGATTGCGCAGCTGCCGCGCGCGCGCCGCAAGCGACCCCAGCAGCCAGTATTCGCCTTCCGGCTTGCTGGTCATGCTGAAATAGATGTTGACCGGGCGCGAAGGGAAAATCGTCGGCTGATACTGATAAATCAGGAATCCCTCGCCGACGGGGTTGTTCTGGTCGTCCTTGACGAAGAATACGTCCTCTTTCGGCAGACCCTTGTAAAATTCGTTCGGTTGCGTCACCTGCATGGCTTATTTCCTTTCTTCGGCGGTCTGAATGCGGCCGTCATCCAGCAGCACGGCGATGAACATCGGCACAAGCGCGAGCATCATCACCCCATAAAGTATTCCGTTGTTGATGGCAGACTTGTCCAGCGCAAATTCCACGGCGATGCACACGCCCGCGCCAAGCAGCAGCATCACGATGCGCGCAATGCTGATTCCTTTCAGCCCATCCCGGCGGATGCAGCGGGTCAGGCGTGATGCCAGCAGCACCGCCAGCGTCAGCGCCGCCATGAGCATATTCAGTCGGACAAAGCCGAAGCGGATAAGCTCATCCGCGCGCCACGAATCGAGCAGCACCTGCATCACGCTGATGATGGTCAACCCGGTTTCCAGCGTCCGCCCGGCGATTTTCTGCCCGCGCCCTTGCACCAGCACAATCACGAGTGCGACTGCCGCAACGATGGCTTCATATGCCCAAACCAGCATCTGCCCGTCCTCATTCTGGAAAGGCAGGAAGTACCAGCAGATATCGTCCATCTGTTTGCTGAAGCCCTGCCCCGTGAAACCCTCCGCCAAGCGCAGGCCGCACAGCGCCAGCAGCGCGCCGGGCGTCACCGCGTCCAGCAGGGGCAGCGCCTTCTGTTTCGTCAGTTTCGCATACAGCGCAATCGCGCCCATTCCGCCGAGGATGCCGCCATAGAGCGTATAACCGCCCTGCCAGAACTGCCAGAAGAACGAGCTGCCGCCCAAATCAACCATGATGTACGAATACCGGGCAAGCATATACAGCACGCGTGCGCCCACCAGCGCGCCAAAGCCGGCAACCGTGCAAATCGCCGCACGGGTGTCCAACGAGAGGCGCTTGCGTGAGCACAGCAGCGTCAGCGCCAAACCGCACAGAACGCTGATAGCAGCGGTCAAGCCGTATTTTGTCAGGAAGAAGATGTCGGGATTCCAATAATCAATCTCTTCTGACTCCATCAGCGGCTGCACCACGTCCACAATCCGCGCGGAAGGCGACGGCACAAGCAGCAGCACTGCAATGGGCAGGGCAATCAGCAGCAGGGCGCACCAAATCGCTGCATTTTGTTTCTTCATTTTTTCTGGGTACTCCTTCAATTCCGCCGAAGCCGACGGGTTTCTTTTTTTGCTGATGCGGAGAATTTCGCAGAACTCCGCAGAATATATTATACTTGCTTTTTCCCCAGTTGACAAGCTGTAATCCGGATTCTTTCAGCTATCCATCACAAATTTTCTTTCACAAATTTCCGCCCGCGCTCAGCACCAGCAGCGCGATTCCCAGCGCCAATGCCCCCGAAATCACGCCGTGCAGCGCCTGCCACGCCAGCTGTTCACCCAGCCGCATCAATCCTTGCGGGTACAGCGCGCGGTTCTGCATGATGACTGCGCAGCCGCCGAAACCCGTCGCTGCGGACAGGAGAGCAATCCGCAACGGCAGAGGTGCCGGCAGGTTCGCGATCGTCACCGCGCCCGTCGTGACTTCCAGCAGCGTCGTCAGCGGGAGACGCATCGCATCAGGCAGGAAGTCCGTCAGCGTCGCAAAGACGCGAAGCATCGTCATCGTGCCGCAGACAAGGAGCATGGTTCGGGCACTGTCCTCCACCGCGCGTGCGAAGGAGACAGGGGACAGTGCTGCTTCTGGCACTTTTTCAGCGGATGTAACCCTCGTCCACCGTTTTGCCAATCGCCCCGCGCAGCAGCCGCCCGCCAGCACGCTCAGCAGCACAATTGCCCCCGCGATTCGGCTGTTCAGCCAGCTTCCGATTGTCCCCAGCAGGAACATCGGGCTCATCGTCGCGCAGGAGACCGCCAGTGCCTTCTGTTCCCGCTGCGGACGGCTGCCCTGCATCGCCAGCAGCCGCGCACCCGTCGGCGACCCGCCGCACCAGCCCAGCAGCATCAGCAGTCCGGGCTGCATGTCGCGTCCGCATCGGCTCACCAGCATCTGCGACAGCGTCAAGTACGGGAACAGCCCCGGCATAACGCTGCGCACGAACAGCGCACACGCCGCTTCCGCCGCCGCCATCGTCTCCGGCGCGCGCAGGAGCAGCAGCGCCATCATCCCTGCCAGCAAAATCCGCATTTTCGTCCCTGCCTTTCTGGGGAAAGGATATGCGGCGGTTGACAAGTTTCATTCGAGAAGGTACAATTGAAGGAGATAGGAGGAGAATCCCCATGAAAGACACCTTCCTCATGATTGACGGCAACAGCCTGCTGCACCGGGCTTTCCACGCCCTCCCGCTGATGGACGCGGGCGGCGTTTACACCAATGCGATTTACGGCTTCCTGACCATGATGCTCAAAGCGATTTCAGATGAAAACGCCCGTTATCTCGCGGTCTGCTTCGATGAACATGCGCCGACGTTCCGCCACACGGCATATCCCGACTACAAAGCGGGACGCGCCGCGACGCCGGATGAACTGCGCCAGCAGTTCGCCACCATTCGGACGCTGCTGCCGGAAATGGGCATCCAGGTTTTCTCCCTGCAAGGCTGGGAGGCGGACGACCTGCTCGGCACGCTGTCCAAACTGGGTGAGGACGCCGGGGTCAGCCCCGTCATTCTGACCGGCGACCGCGACGCGCTCCAACTGGTGTCCGATACGACGCAGGTGCTGTTCACCCGCAAGGGCATCAGCGAAACGACGCACTTTACACCCGCCATGGTGTACGAAGTGTATGGCTTCTCGCCGGAGCAGGTGGTGGACTGGAAGGGGCTGGCAGGAGACAGCAGCGACAACATCCCCGGCATCCCCGGCGTTGGCGACAAAACCGCCGTGCGCCTGCTGCACCAGTATGGGACGCTGGACAATATCCTCGCACATGCGGGCGAAGTGAAGGGCAAACTTGGCGAAAAGCTCGTCACATGGGCGGATCAGGCGAAAATGTGCCGCGAACTGGCGACGATTCGCCGCGACGCACCGATTGCGTTCTCCCTCAAGGCGTGCGCCATGCCAGACTTCCGGCATGGGATTCCCGCGCTGGAAAAGCTGAAGCTGAACAGCATCATCCGCCGCCTGCAAGTGCCTGACGATTCGCCCGCGCCGGATACCGCGGCAGAGGAAACACCCTTGACGCTCCTGCCCTTTGCAGACGCCGCCCCGATTTCCTCCGGCGCTGATCTGACCGCGTGGCTCACTGCCCTGCCGGACAGCGCCCGCCCGATTGCCGTCGCGCTGGATGACACGGTGCTGACGTGCGCGGCACAGGATTTGTCCTGTTGTCAGGCAGCGCTCGGCGGCGATCTGCTCACTCCCGGCGCTGACCCGGAGGATTTGCTCCGCGCCCTCGCACCCGACCTCGCCGCGCACCCCGCCGTCATCCACGATGGCAAAACGCTGTGGCACCGGCTGAACCGCGCGAAGCTCCCCATGCCGGAGCGATACGCATGGGACGTGCAGCTTGGCGCGTACCTGCTTGACCCGCAGCGCAAGAGTTACAGTCTGGACGCGCTGTGCGGCGATTTGCCCGCGGATGCGCGCGGAATGCTCTCGCTGTGCCGGTGGCAGCAGGCGAACATTGACCGCATGGGCATGAGCCACCTCATGCGCGACGTGGAAATGCCGCTTTCCGGCGTGCTGTACCGCATGGAGGACATCGGCTTCACCGTCGATACGGCGTTCCTGCGGCAATTGGGCGAGCGCTACACGCAGGAAATTGAGCAGAGCAAGCAGCAGGTATTCGCCGCCTGCGGAACAACCTTCAACCTCAACAGCACCCAGCAGCTCGGCGACGTGCTATTCGATAAATTGCAGCTGCCGCACGGCAAGAAGACAGCGCGCGGCTACTCCACCTCCGCCGAAGTGCTGGAGGGCTTGCAGGACATCGCGCCGGAGGTCATTACGCCGCTATTACGCTATCGGCAGCTGACGAAGCTCAATTCGACCTACGTCGAGGGTCTGCTGCGCCTGACGGACGCGACCGGGCGCGTGCACTCTACCTTCGACCAAGTCGCCACCGCCACCGGGCGCATTTCGTCCAGCGAGCCGAATTTGCAGAACATCCCCGTCCGCACGGAGGAGGGCAAGGAAATCCGTCAGGCGTTCCTGCCGCGCGCAGGCTGGGTGCTGCTGGACGCGGATTACAGCCAGATTGAGCTTCGCCTGATGGCGCACTTCTCCGGCGACCACGCACTGGTGGAAGCCTTCCGCACGGGGCAGGACGTTCACGCGCGCACTGCCAGCGAAATCTTCGACGTGCCGCTGGATGAGGTGGATTCTACGCTCCGTTCCCGCGCAAAAGCGGTCAATTTCGGCTTGATTTACGGCATCAGCGGATTTGGTCTTGCGAAAAACACGGGCGTGAGCTGTCAGGAGGCGCAGGAGTTCATCAACCGCTATTTTCGAAAGTATCCGGGCGTCAAGCGCTTCATGGACAGCGCCGCCGAGGACGGGCAGCACAACGGCTACGCGCTGACGCTGATGGGGCGTCGGCGGTATCTGCCGGAGCTGAAGAGCGACAAGGCGGTTGTGCGCGAGTTCGGCAAGCGCGCCGCCATGAATACGCCCGTGCAGGGGACGGCGGCGGATATTATCAAGCTGGCGATGGTACGGGTGGACGAAGCCTTGCGCCGGGAGGGACTGAAGAGTCGGCTGATTTTGCAGGTGCATGACGAACTGCTGCTGGAATGCCCGCCGGAGGAAGTGGAAAAAGCGGGGAAGCTGCTGAAGGATGCGATGGAGCATGTGATTGAGCTGCGCGTGCCGCTGCTGGCGGAGGTGCATCAGGGGACAAACTGGGCGGAAGCAAAATAAGGATAGGGGAAAAAGAGGATAAACACGCGGGTAGAGCATGGTAGTGAGACCAACTCAATCGCGCGGAGGGGTCAAGGGGGAGACTTCGTCTCTTTTCCTTTTCCCCTTGCGGAGTCCAGAGGCAGCGCCTCTGGTGGGGTTTGGGGCAACGCCCCAACTGTTCCTCGTCAAATCAATTCAAAGAGAAAAGTCAACAAAAGGCGCAGGCAGCGAAGCGTCCCTGTCAGTAACTTTGCGCATCCGCAGATGCGCCCCCAAGCTGCTTTACCCACCACTTGCATATTGTCGCGCCAGATGGGCGCGACCGACCTTCCGCCCAAAACGCCAAACGCGGAACACAGCATACACAGCTGCATTCCGGCGCTTTTTGTCAAGCAGACTTATTCCATCACAATCCAAACATACGTCGTGCCGTCCGCCATCGTGTATTCGCGAATGTTGCTGGCGGGGTAGTTTTCAGGTTCGCGCAGATACGTCAGGCTGAGCCGCACATCCGCCGAAGTCACATTCATTTCGAGGAAGACGGGCGTTCCTTCGTCACTGGTGTCGCGGGAGCAGAATGCCGCCCAGTTTTCCTCCGCCATTTCATGGTAGGTGTCCTTAAATGATGCGTCTCTGGCCGAAATCATCAGCCTTATCGCAGCGAATACAGAGAAGATGCGCTTAACGTCTCTGTACAGCGTTTCGCCATCGTCGGGTTCTTGATACGTCAGCAGCGAATATGTGCCGTCGTGGTTGTCCAGCAGCTGCAAGCGCACCCAGCTTTCGCAGCCTGCCATCATGTGATGCGGGTCATATTTTTCTGTCGGGACTTCATTGGGGCTGAAAACACCATGCAGAGCGGCAATCTCCATCGTGATGATATCATCGTCGGATGTGACGCTAATGGGGATTACCATGCACGTTTCCATCACTGCGCCTTCTCGTTTGGAACCCGCATTGAAAAGCAGAATCATCGACTGCGCCGCCGCAAGCGCGGACGATGCTTTGATGACGGCTAATGGTGCATCTGCTGTAGTGGACAGGTTCATGGCTGTATCAACGGATGTATCTGCAAAAGCAGACGCAGTGCTGAAACAGAGGATAAATGTGGTTAGCAATGCTATGATACGATGTTTCAATCGGACGCACCTCGCTTTATTTCTTGATGGTCTCGAAGCAAAATCCCCCGTCAGCCGGACATCATCATCCGCTGGCGGGGGATTCGTATCCCTATATCAATACTCGTAAATCGTAATCAGCCCGCCCATGTTGTCCAGCGACATGGTGTAGTTGCTGGTCTTGCGGCTGATGCTGACGGAGAAGGTGCTGCTGTCGTCGCCCACCTGCTGGCGGACGATTTCGTACTTCAGCTGACCGTCCTCAAACACGGCAATGTGCGGGTGTGCCATCAGGTACTCGATGTACTCTTCCAAGCACATGTCCAGATGGTGCATCACCGTCGCGTTCGGAATGCCCACGAAGCGGAACAGATTCATCTCCACGTTCACGCCCGTCTTGTAGGCGCGGCTGACGGTGCCCTTCGTCGGGAAGTCCTGCAGCGGGAAGCGGAACACAAGCCCGTACTTCCAGCTGTTTTCGTACATCCACTTGCCCTGCTCACTCTCGGAGAACACCATCTTGTTCAATTCGTCATTGCCGTTCTCGTAGAGGTACAGCGTGAAAGCCAAGCCGGAGTTATATTCACTCGTGCCGGGCAGGTTGATGCTCTTCTTTGTGGCGGCAATCAGCTCATCGTCCGTCCATGCGCTGTGGCGGCCTTTCAAGCGGTTGTATTCCGCGTCCCAGAGCGTCTGCTGGTCGGAAATGCTGCGGTACGCCTCGCGGACGACATAGCCCTCCAGCCCCGCTTCTTTCGCGGCGTTGAGTGCATCCAGCAGGGCATTCGCCGCCACCGGGAACAGCCGCTGGTCGGAATTGCGCCAAATGCTCTTCGTCACGCCCATGCTCCGCGCATAGGTCATGATGGACACCAGCGATGATTCGTCAAAATCCGACGGGCGGGAATGCCACTCGTTGACCAGCAGCAGGCCGCCCAGCATCACGTCCTGACGCGACACCGTGACCGTGCCGGGGTTATCCAGCGGATAATTCGTCAGGTCGACAATGGAGATGCCTTCCTGCGTGTCCGGCGTAGGCCAGTCGGCACTGATGTTGTTGTTCGCCGTCAGACGGTCTTGCAGCTCCTGCACTTCCTGCCGATACGCTTCGTAGCGCTCCGTGTTGCGCTTCTCCACCTCGGCGCGCTGCTCATTGACGTTGCGCACACGCATGGCGTAGAGCAGATTGCTGCCGAACAGGCACAGCACCGCCACCGCCGCCAGCACCGCCGTCGTCGCAATCAGGAACGTCAGCGAACTGACGCGCTTCTTCCCGGATGACTTCTTCATATACGAAAAACACCTGCCTTTTCGGGTGAAACCCTTTCATCAGGATGCCCGCGCGGCGGAAAATCAGTCAGCACAGGCATATTCTCTATCTCTATTCGCCGCGCAAGGGCGATTTTCCTGCTTGCGGAAAAAATCTGCATCAAAAAGCGTGTTGATTGAATGACTTTTCCTGCGCGGGACACAATAACAACGTCGCAGGGAGCGATTTCCCTGCAATCTGGAAGATTGAAAGGGGATTTTTTAATGCAAACCAGCCGAAAAATGAAAAAACGTCTGCTGACGATGCTGACGCTGTGTTCCTGCGCCGTTCTGCTTGCGTCCTGCCGCGCCAGCGCCGACACGCGCGCGGGTCAGGCGGATGGCTACGGCGGCATCCTGCGCGTGCAGGTGATGATGGAGGACGGCGCCATCAGCGCCGTGAACATTCTGGAACAGCATGAGACGGACGGCATCGGCAGCCGCGCGCTGGATATTCTGCCGGACGAGATGATTCGCATGAACACATGGGATGTGGATGTCGTGACGGGCGCAACGACGACGAGCAATGCCCTGCGTGAAGCCGTCCGCGTCGCCCTGAACGCGTCGGACACAATGGACGACAACACGGGCAATCCGGCAAACCGCGCAGGTCAGGCGATTCGCGAGGGCATCGGCATGGTGGCGACCGGGCGCGTCGGGCCGGGCAAGGACGACGAAGACGGGCAGGTTTACTCCTTCAACGTCGTGTTTGCGCACGGGACGTTCGACGAGGACGGGCGCATCGTGTCGATGGCGGTTGACCAGCTCGAAGTGGCAACGCCGAATTACAGCGGCGCGTCCATGCCGCAGTTCAGCGGCTTTCCGGGACAGGGCGGCTATTCGCTCTGGGATGACAGCGCCGGGAAGGTCGTCGGCTACACCGAGGACAGCGAGGACAACTACATGCAGGAAATTGCCGCATGGACAAGCAAGCGCGCCCGCGGGGAGGACTACCAGCTGACGAGCGGTTCATGGCGCGAGCAGATGGACGCCTATCAGAACATGATGGTCGGCATGACGGTGGACGAGGTAGAGACGTGGTTTGGGCGGTACTTTTCCGCTGAGAACGGCCGCCCGTTGACGGAAAATTCTTCTTCCGACGCTGATCGCGCCCGCTGGGAAGCCTTCTCCGACGACGACCGCGCCCGCGCCGCCGACATTGTCTCCGGCGCCACCATGTCCCTGCGCGACGCCCACGGCGACATCCTCACCGCCATCCGCCGCGCGTGGGAGGATGCACAAAAGGGGGAGTGACCCAAGGGGCGTTGCCCCTTGACCCCACCAGAGGCTTTGCCTCTGGACTCCACAAGGGAGAATGAAACGGGACGAAGTCCCCTCCCTTGACCCTTTCGCGCGATTCAGTTGGTGACACTTTCATGCAGTGCCCGCGTGTTTATCCGATGAACCTTCGGTTCAAGCCAACAAACATGAAACCCTAAAAGTTGCAGCGCCGAAGGTTTCCAAAGGGCGATCGCAGGTTTCACCTGTTTTCATGCCCTTTGGTCGCCGCCGCAGCGGTGAAACCCCTGCCGCACGAATCAGCTTTCGATTCGTGCGGCTTTTTCTTCGATGGCCTTCATCAAAGCATCAAGCTCCGGCATTTTCTCTCGCACTGGCGCAAGCGTGTTCCGCACAACCTCTGCTTCCCGCGCTTCATGTGTCACCAGCATCGCCACCGCATAGGCAGGAAGCGCATAGTCCACCATGCGAAACATCACCTGCCGTATGGCTGCGCCGGCTTTTCCACGATAGAGCGCCGTAAATTCACCCGGTTCACCTGCCAGAAGTTCCGCAACCACCCCATCGCTCAGCAGAAGTTTCCATGCGGTATATGACAGCCGCGCCTCGCTTTCCAGCACCTGTTTCATCAGCCCATACGCCTTCTGTGCATCACACTGAACCATCAGCGCAATCTGCGCTCGCTGAAAGACGCAGATTGCATCCTGACATGTCTTCACTGTTGCAGGCTGCGGAATGTTTTCAATCGAAACATCTGTCACCTTCACCCCGCCATTCGCCTTCATACGCGCGAAATACAGCCACTCCGCCAATTGTTCCGGATCTCGAAGCATCCGTGCGATTGCCATCGGCGATGCGATAAACCGCTCATCCATCGGCAGAATGCACATCATCACCAGCACCACGCCGCCCATCGCCAGTTCGCACAGCACCAGCGACACCGGCTGCCCCAGCGTCAGCAGGGTCAGCACGCCAAACACCACCGCCAGCGCCCCGCCATACAGCAGGGGACAGAGCGTGTACAGCGTCACGTCGTGCCGAGGGGCATCCTCCGGCGGAAGCAGATACGGCTGATAGCGCAGACGACTTTGCGCCGGTACTGGGACACGCACGAACGCCCCTGTGCCGTCCGCCTGATAGACCCGCCCGAACGCCTCATAGCGCACGAGCTTCCAGCCAAAGTGCCTGCCGACCAGCATTTTCGGCACATCTTGCAGCAGATACGTCACGACCGCCGTCAGTGCCAGCCCCAGATACGTCGCCAGATTCCGCTCTTCATTCGTCCCGACAGTCAGCTGTGCGTTCACGCCGATTAGTGCCGCGCAGAACAGTACCGCCGCCAGCAGGATGCTGCCCATCCGCAGGAGCGGAAACAGGCGCTGAAATGTCCGATTCTTCATTCTTGTGCTTCCTTTGCCTTTCTTGATTCGTAGATTTCCTTTTCCTGCGCCATTCTGTCTATCGTCCACTGATAGCAGCGCGGCATGGTCGTATGGCGGATGCGACACAGGAACTGCTTGCGGCACTGCTCCGCCTTCTGCTCGTCGCCGTCGCGCAGCAGATGCACCGCATACGCCGTGCGCCAGACAAGCGGCTGCTTTTCATGCTTGCGCAATTCCTTCTGCATGTACAGCGTGTCATACTCTTTCAGGAAGTATCCCGGCTTGTCCAGCGCCAGTTCACACAGAACGCCGCGCGGAATCAGCTGCCACCAAAGGCGCTTCGTCTGCTCCCGATGCTCCTGCGCCAGCATGGTCAGGATGTCCAGCGCCTCACCATAGCAGTTCTGCATCATCAGCCGCGCGGAACAATTAATCATAAGAGCCGCATCATTCTGATCCTGAATTTTGTCCAGCGGCGTGAAGTACTCCTCCGGCATTTCCGTGAACAGGTGATCCGTCAGGTTCTCCGCCAGCAGGCACTGCATCTGCCACATTTTGCGCCGCTTTTCGGGCTGGAATACTTTCCGAATTTCGCTTGGCGGCATGATGATGCTGAGAAACGCATAACCCCACGCCAGCACAAGGCAGGCAATGGCGGATGCTGTCCCATACAAATTGACTGCCAGCGCATAGAACAGTATTGCCAGTACGCTCTGCACATAGTACAGGACAATCTGCGCCCGCTGCTGCAAGTCGCCGGTTTCCTGCTCCCACGGAACAGCCGCCAGCAGTATGCCCACCTTGCGCTCCGCCGCCGGAAGGTACTGCACGCGCCAGCCGACGGTTTTCCTGCGGATATGAAGAAAGTACAAAGCCACCAGCTGTATTCTGCAGCCGTACAGCACCAGAAGCAGCGTATACAGCAGCATATGCAGTGCCAATGCTATGAACAATCCGCAGATAAGCGGCGGCACAGCAAACACCATCAGCAGCAGCGCATCATCCGTTATCTCGATGAGCGGCAGAAGCAGGCATAAAAGCGATACAATACCCATGATGAATATTCCCAGTGCCAAGTATCCCCGTAGTTTCTGCATCATTCTTCTCCTTTTCGCGGTCATCCGCGGAAATTTCCGCTTCCAGTATACGCCTTTGGCAGGATTGCGTCAAGGGAAGGGAAAACTTCCGGCATCATTCACGGGTTCATCATGTGTTCGTCACTTGACGGGGAGATAATAGCCATGGAAAGGAGTGAAGCTCCATGAAGCGGCATTTCGCAAACATGGTGTTTGCTTTGATTCTGGCGGCATACACGGTTTATGCGGCGCTGGACACGTTCGTGATTGTCCGTGTGCTGACGCCGGACACGCTGCCGACGGCAACCGCTGAAGCCTCCACCGCGCCGACGGAAGCTCCGACCACCGTGCCGACTGCGACGGAATCCCCCGCGGAACAGGCGACCACCGCGCCCATTTCCGCCGATACGGAATACCACGACGACCAAATCGACATTGTGCTGACAACGATGCGCGTAGAGAACACGACGGTGTACGTTGCGGATGTGCAGATTGCGGACATTTCCCTGCTCAAAACGGCGCTGGCGGGGAACACCTACGCCCGCAACCTGACCGAGACGACCTCTGTGCAGGCGGCAAACGCGGGTGCAATTCTCGCCATCAACGGCGACTATTACGGCGCACAGGAGCGCGGGTATGTGCTGCGCAACGGCGTGCTGTACCGCGCATCGGCGCAAAGCGGCACGGACGCACTGGTCATCGGTGCGGACGGCAATTTCCGCATCATCACCGAAGGCGAAACGAGCGCCGACACGCTGGTGCGTGAGGGCGCGTGGCAGGTGCTGACGTTCGGCCCGGCGCTGATCAATGGCGGGCAAGTGACCGTCAGCAGCAGCGACGAGGTCGGGCGCGCCATGACCTCCAACCCGCGCACCGCCATCGGGCAAATCAGCGAAGGGCATTACCTGCTGGTCGCCTCCGACGGGCGGACGAAGGAGAGCGCCGGGCTTTCCTTGCGGCAATTGGCAGAGCTGATGCAGTCGCTGGGCGCACAGGTCGCCTACAACCTCGACGGCGGCGGTTCTTCGACGATGGTATTTCAGGGGCGCGTCGTCAACAACCCGACCACGAACGGGCGCAGCATCCGCGAAAGGAGCGTGAGCGACATTGTCTATATCGGCTATTGACCGCAAATGCGTGAAACTTGCGTTCTACGATCTGCTTTTTGCCGCCGTGACCGCGCTGGGCGGATTCGTGTATGAGCAGTTCAGCCACGGGGTCTACTCGGGCTTCATGGTGTATGCGTTCCTGCCGCCGCTGGTGCTGGGAGCGTGTCCGCTGCTGATTCGCGCCCTGCGCGGGAAAGCGCTGCCGGGGCGCTGGTGCGTGCGGCTGTACCACTGGGGCATCATTGCGCTGACAATCGGCTGTCTGTTTCAAGGAGCGCTGGAGATTTACGGCACGACGAGTCGCTTCGTAATGGGGTACTGGATTGCGGGCGGTGCGTGCCTTGCAGGAAGCCTTGTGGCGGGCGGGAAAAAATGATGATACACCCCTTTGACAAATCCGCTCCGATGCGGTAAAATAGCGGTACAGAGTGCTGCCTTTGCTGCGTAAGTCCATCTGTCGGACGCGCAGCAGGGGCAGTCTTTTTTGCCTTGACACTGCGCTCCAATCAACGAAAAGGAGTGCTTTTTTTATGCAGACAGAATCCGAAACCTCCATAGCGCAGAACGCGCGCCCGCTGGCAACACAGCCGCTGGGGCGCCTCATGCGGCGCTACGCCGTGCCGTGCATGACCTCTCTGGTCGTGGCGGCGCTGTACAACATGGTCGATCAGGTGTTCATTGCGAACGCGCCCGACTTGGGCAGCGTCGGCAACGCAGCAACGACGGTCGTCTTTCCGCTGACGGTCGCGGCGCTGGCGATTGCGGTCATGCTCGGCGACGGCTGCTGCGCGTTTGTCAGCCTGATGCTTGGCGCAGGGAAACAGGAGGAGGCCCACCGTGCCGTCGGCGAAACGGTAACGGTCAGCGTCCTCGCGGGGCTTGTCCTGATGGCGGCATACCTGCTGTTCCCGGACACGCTGCTGACGTGGTTCGGCGGGCGCGTCAATGCCGGGACATTCGAGAAGGCGCAGGAATATTTCTTCTGGATTGCCTTGGGCGTGCCGCTGTACGTCTTTGGGCAGGCAATGAACCCGGTCATCCGTTCCGACGGCAGCCCGACATTCGCAATGGTTGCCACGCTGGCGGGGGCGGCGGCAAACCTCGTGCTTGACCCGCTGCTGATTTTCGTCTGCTACTTTGGTATGGCGGGCGCGGCGATTGCAACGGTTGCCGGGCAGGCGCTGACCGCTGGACTATCCATCTGGTATCTAACGCGGATGAAGCAGATTCACCTGCAAAAGGACAGCTTCCGCCCGCGCGCGCATTTACTGGGGAAATGCGCCAAGCTCGGCATGACGTCCTTCCTGGCGCAAATCAGCCTGGTCGCGGCAATGGCGGCGACGAACACGATGCTGCGCATTTGCAGCGCGCAGGACGCTGTTTTCTCGCAGGAGGAATTTTCCGCGATTCCGATGGCGGTTTTCGGCATTGTCATGAAAGTGTTCCAAATCGTCATCAGCTGTGCGATTGGGCTGGCGGCGGGATGTATTCCCGTGGCGGGATACAACATGGGCGCAGGACGGCATGACCGCGTGAAAGGGCTTTTGACGCGGCTGCTGGCGGCGGAGGCGGTTGTCGGGCTGATTGCGCTGCTTGTGGTGGAGCTGCTGCCCGATCAGGTGATGCTGCTCTTCGGCGCGCAGAACGAGTCCATCCACTACACGCTCTTTGCCCGGCGCTGCTTCCGGGTGTACCTGAGCATGATTGTGCTGGCGTGCATCAACAAAGGGACGTTCATCTTCCTGCAATCGCTGGGGAAAGCGGCTGCCTCGACGCTTTTGTCGATGGCACGGGAGATTGTGTTCGGCGTGGGGCTGGTGCTGCTCCTGCCGCAATTTTTCCAGCTGGACGGGGTGATCTATTCCATGCCTGCCGCCGATGTGCTGACGGCAATTCTTTCGGCGGTCGTGCTGGTACGGACATACCGCTCACTGGGAACGGAGAAGTAAGAAATATGGAAAAGCCGGGGCGAATCCTCCGAAACAGGGGAGATTCGACCCGGCTTTGTTTTTGATATGCCATTACTCCTGCGGATTTTCGGGGTGCTGCTCCCGCTCCTGCATCAGCTTCCGAATCGCGGTAAACGATTCCTCGGAAATATCATGCTCAATTTTGCAGGCGTCCTCGCGGGCGACATCGGAGTCAACGCCCAAACTCTCCAGAAAGCTCGACAGCGTCTTGTGGCGGTCATAAATGCTTCTCGCAATCTCCATCCCGGCGGGTGTGAGCGTAATCAAGTTGTCAGCATCCATCGTCAGATAGCCGTTTTCGCGCAGACGCTTCATCGCCACGCTGACCGATGGCTTCGTGACCCCCAGCAGCAGAGAAATATCCACAGAGCGTGCATAGCCTTTTGCTTCTTTCAGGCGGAGGATTGCTTCCAAATAGTCCTCAGCGGATTCGTGAATGTTCATTCGATACTCCTTTCCGGATATAATGCGTTTCCTTTTCTTCTTATTTTACCATGCGCGGCGAAAAAATGCAACCTTCATTTTTCTGCCTGTGCCAAGCGGAAATACTCCGCCGCGCCATCTGCAATCGCTTCGCCCAGCTTCTCCTGATAGGCAGGCGAGAGCAGCAGCGCTTCCTCCGTCGGATTGGAAATGAAGCCGCATTCCACCAGCACCGACGGCGTATCCAGCTGGAGAATGAAGTAGTCGCCCGGCATGGCGGCGCGCTCCTTTTGGGGCGAAAGGGCTGTAATGAGCGCTTCCTGCATCGTTCCGGCGAGCAAGCGCCCCGCGCCGCTGCCCGCGCGGTAGAACACTTGCGGTCCGGATTCCGACCGCACGCGGTATTCGTTCATGTGGATGGACAGCACCATGTCCGCCTGCCCTTGAACCGCCATATCCACGCGGCACTGCATGTCCTGCCGCTTCTTCGTCACATTTGCCGGACGGGTTGTGTCGTCACAGAGATCGGTGTCTGTCCGGCGGGTCATCAGCACCGTCGCGCCGCGCTGCGTCAGGCTCTTTTCCACCGCCAGCGCTACGGCGAGGTTGACCTCTTTCTCCCACACGCCGGAATCTCGGCAGCGCGCGCCGCCGTCATAGCCGCCGTGGCCGGGGTCAACGAGGATCGTCCGCCCAGTCAGACTGCCCGCGGCGATATATGATGTTTCCGGCGTGGGAGACGGGGGTGCTGCGTCCGTCGGTCTTTGGGGAATTCGGGTCAGCGCAACACCCACCAGCGCCGTACCGACAAGCAGCGTTGCAAAAGTCAGCACCGGCAGGATGTGCGATGCGAAATTGCGGAAAAAGGGCGATTTTTCTGCCAAGAAACCCACCTCCTCTCTCCAGTCTATGTCGGATACGGTATGGGCATGTCCGAAGCACACCAAATTGACGCATGATTATGCTTTTGTTGATGTATCCAAGTCTGCTATCCATCCGCTGTATATGTATCCCGTCCTTCAAATCGTTTCAAATTGGGCGAAAGCATCCACAGTTTCCACAGGATTATCCACAGTGTTTTTTGCCGATTTTGCCTTGACAAACCGCGTATGACCGCAAATTATCCACATTGTCCACAGGGTTATCCACAGAAGTTGTCCACCCCCTGCGCAGCTTGTGGATTCTTTTGCAGATAACCAGAAAATGGTGTCGGATGTTCGCATTTTGCGGATAATTATTCATTTCTGTGCATAAACGTTCTTTGGTGCTTGTCCCAAATGGCATGGGCGCTCCCCGCGGAAGACAATGTGACGAAACGTGCCTTTTCACCGCGTTTTTCGTCGGACGGGGCTGGGGATAAAGCGGTGTATCTGTGAATGATTTGGGGATGAAAAGTGGATAAATTGGGGATAACTCCAATGGCAGTGGGGTTGTCCCCCATGAAGCCCCTTCACGCTGCACCTATGCGGCTTGACTTTTTCGCTGCAGGGGGAATCACCTCTGCGAAGGCGAAACCCCTGCGCCGCACGCGAACACTGCACAAAAGTGTCGTACCATCGCGCAGAAAGGTCAATCAAACAGCTGCTTGAAACTTTTTTTGCCGTTTGCTGAGAAATCGGAAAAAATAGCACCATGAACGCCATGAAGGCGCGGAAAATGGCTTGACAAGGCACGTTCTTGGCGGTAAAATATCTTTTCGGACATTCTTGTCTTTTTCGTGCATTTTGCACGTTTTGAGTTGGAAGAAATATCCACTTTCAAGGAGCGACAGACACTTTACGAGGAGGACGATTCATGCTGCCAGCCCACGACACGCCGGCTTTCCGGGAGCTGCTCCACCAGCAGGTGGAAAAACGGCGAACCTTTGCCATCATCTCGCACCCGGACGCGGGCAAAACCACGCTGACCGAAAAGCTGCTGCTGTACGGCGGCGCAATCCGCTCGGCGGGCAGCGTCAAGGCGCGCAAAAGCGATAAGCACGCCACGTCCGACTGGATGGACATCGAGAAGCAGCGCGGCATCTCGGTCACATCCTCCGCAATGCAGTTTGAGTTTGACGGCTTCCGCATCAACATTCTGGACACACCGGGCCATCAGGACTTCTCTGAGGACACCTACCGCGTGCTGGTCGCGGCGGACGCAGCCGTCATGCTGATTGACGCGGCAAAAGGCGTTGAGGCGCAGACCATCAAGCTGTTCAAGGTCTGCCGGATGCGCAACATCCCGATTTTCACGTTCGTGAACAAGATGGACCGCGCGGCGAAAGACCCCTTCGCGCTGATGGAGGAGCTGGAACAGGTGCTTGGCATCCGCTCCTGCCCCATCAACTGGCCGATCGGCACGGACGGCGATTTCCAAGGCGTTTACCACCGCGACACAAAGATGGTCGAGCTGTACACCGGCGGCGACCACGGCAAATCGATGGTGCAGAAGACTGACATCGCCATTGACGACCCCGCGCTGGAGCATGTGCTGGCAAAGCACTACCGCGAGCGGCTGGCGGAGGAAATCGACCTGCTGGACGAAGCGGGCGACGCTTTCGACCTCGACAAGGTGCGCCGCGGTGAGCTGACGCCGATGTTCTTCGGTTCCGCCGTCACCAACTTCGGCGTTGAGCCGTTCCTTGAGCGCTTCCTGCAATACACGCCGCCGCCCCTGCCCCGCAAGAGCGACATCGGTGACATTCAGCCCGAAGAGCCGTACTTCTCCGGTTTCATCTTCAAGATTCAGGCGAACATGAACCCCGCGCACCGCGACCGGCTGGCATTCATGCGCATCGTGTCCGGCGCGTTCGAGAAAGGCATGGAGGTCTGGCACTCCGGGACGAACAAGATCGTCGCGCTCAAGCAGCCCCAGCAGTTCATGGCGGACGAACGCGAAGCCGTGGAGGAAGCATGGGCGGGCGACATCATCGGTCTGTTCGACCCCGGCATCTATCAGCTTGGCGATACGCTCTCCGGCGGCCCGAAGCTGCACTACGAGAACATCCCGGTCTTTGCGCCGGAATTCTTCTCCCGCGTGCGTCCGGCGGATTCCATGAAGCGCAAGCAGTTCCAGAAGGGCATCACCCAGCTGGCGGAAGAGGGCGCCATTCAGACCTTCATCCGCACAGAGACGGGGCGCGAAGAATTCATGGTCGGCGTCGTTGGCGTGCTGCAGTTTGAAGTGCTGGAGCACCGGCTGAAAACCGAGTATCAGGTGGACATTGTGATGGAGTCCATGCCCTTCCGCTTCGTGCGGTGGGTGGTGAGCACGCCCAAGCCCATCGACCAGCTGAAGCTGACATCCACGTCCGGGCGCGCAAAGGACAGCCGCGACCGCGATGTGCTGCTGTTTGAGAACGAGTGGAGCATCCGCCTTGCCTGCGAGAACAACGCAGGACTGGAACTGGCGGAAACCGCCAACCGCAAGTAAACCGCGCAGAACTTAACACGCGCATACAGTATGCAGTTGCGCTCAACTCAATCGCGAAAAGGGGAGTCCAGAGGGTCGAAGACCCTTTGGCGGGGTCAAGGGGCAGCGCCCCTTGGTTTCCCCCAATAAACACGCGGAAGAAGTAAGGAGAAGTCACCTGCTCAATCGCGAAAAGGGGAGTCCAGAGGGTCGAAGACCCTTTGGTGGGGTCAAGGGGCAGCGCCCCTTGGTTTCCCCCAATAAACACGCGGAAGAAGTAAGGAGAAGTCACCTGCTCAATCGCGCGAAAGGGAGTCCAGAGGGTCGAAGACCCTTTGGCGGGGTCAAGGGGCAGCGCCCCTTGCGGAGTCCAGAGGCAGCGCCTCTGGTGCCTCTCGATTATATAGAAGGAGAGAACACGTTATGGTTCGTGAAGATATTCGTAACATTGCAATTATCGCCCACGTTGACCACGGCAAGACGACGCTGGTTGACCAGATGCTCAAGCAGGGCGGCGTTTACCATGAGAATCAGCAGACGGTTGACCGCGTAATGGACTCCGGCGCCATCGAGCGCGAGCGCGGCATCACGATTCTGGCGAAGAACACCGCTGTGCATTACGGCAAGACGAAAATCAACATCGTCGACACCCCCGGTCACGCGGACTTCGGCGGCGAAGTGGAACGCGTGCTGAAAATGGTGGACGGCGTGCTGCTGCTGGTGGACAGTTTTGAAGGCCCGATGCCGCAGACCCGCTTCGTGCTGAAAAAGGCACTGGAGCTGAAGCTGAAGGTGCTGATTGTCATCAACAAGATTGACCGCCCCGACGCGCGCTGCGAAGAGGTGGTGGGCGAAATCCTCGACCTGCTGATTGACCTGGAAGCCGACGAAAGCACCATCGAAAACCCGATTCTCTACGTTTCCGCCCGCAAGGGTACGGCGACGCTGGATCTGGACACCCCCGGCACGGATCTGCGCCCGCTGTTCGATGCCATCCTGAAGTACATTCCCGCGCCTGAAGGCGATCCCGACGGCCCGGCGCAGGTGCTGATTTCCACCATCGACTACTCCGAGTATGTCGGGCGCATCGGCGTCGGCCGCATCACCCGCGGCGTGTTCAAGGCAGGCATGAACGTCGTCCACACGAATGTACAGACCGGTGTGACGAGCCAGCCGTGGCGTCTGGGCAACCTGTATCAGTACGACGGCTTGAAGCGTGTGGACGCGGAAGAAGTCCGCATGGGCGACATCGTGGCGCTGTCCGGCGCGGCGGATTTGTCCATCGGTGACACCGTCTGCGCGCCGGAGTGCATCGAGGGTCTGCCGTTCGTCAAAATCAGCGAGCCGACCGTCACGATGACGTTCCAAGTCAACGATTCTCCCTTCGCGGGCCGTGAGGGCACTTATGTCACGAGCCGTCACCTGCGCGCGCGCCTGATGCGCGAATTGCAGACGGACGTTTCTCTGCGCGTCAGCGACACCGACAGCACGGATGCGTTCGAGGTCTGCGGACGCGGCGAACTGCATCTGTCTATCCTGATTGAAAACATGCGACGTCAGGGCTACGAATTCGCCGTCTCCAAGCCGCGCGTTATTTACCGCGAAATCGACGGCGTGAAGTGCGAACCGATTGAACGCCTTGTCGTGGACACGCCGCAGGCTTCCGCAGGCGCGGTCATCGAGAAAATCGGCCGCCGCCGCGGTACGCTGGAGCACATGTCTGGTCAGGATCGCGTTCGTCTGGAGTTCCTTGTGCCATCGCGCGGGCTGTTCGGCTATCGCAGTGAGTTCATGACTGACACGCGCGGCGAAGGCATCATGTCCGCCGTGTTCGAGCGCTACGAGCCGGTCAAGGGCGATATTCCGCACCGCAGCGTCGGCGCGCTGGTGGCGCACGAAAGCGGCGTTTCCACCCCCTATGCGCTGTTCTACGCGCAGGAACGCGGCACGCTGTTCATCGGCGCGCAGCAGAACGTTTACGAGGGCATGATCGTCGGTCAGAACTCCCGCCCGGATGACCTTGTCGTCAACGTCTGCAAACAGAAGCACGTCACCAACATGCGCAACGCTTCCGCTTCCGAAGACGCAATGCGCCTGATTTCCGTCCATCCGATGACGCTGGAAGAGTGCCTCGAGTTCATCGATGATGACGAGCTGCTGGAAATCACCCCGAAGAACCTGCGTATGCGCAAGCGCATCCTGAACGCGGGCGACCGCGCGCGCCAGTGGCGGTACAAGCAGGACTAATTGAGTTCTCTGCATTCGCATTTTTGAGCATATAGAATCCCCCGGCAGGTCTGATTGAAGGACTGCCGGGGGATTTTTGTGCTATTGTATTGTCAGAGCGAATTATGCAATCGGCGTCTCCACTTCGCCGCGGTCATCGGCGGATTGTTCCACCGCATCGCTGCTGTCTTCCTGCGCTGATTCATTGGTCAGCTTTTGCAGGATTTCGGAAAGCCGCGCTTCCGTTTCCACGGTTTTCTTCATCATTTCGCTGTTTCCCGCAGCATAGGAATAAAATCTCGCTGCCGAAAGCGCAATGACGCCCGCGCCAAGTGCAGTCAGGAGAACACATACCATCTGATATAGGTTCTGCATCCCCGAAACGAGGTTATTATTCAGCACGGTGAAGTTCCGCGCGGTGTCGCTGGAAATGTCGCCGAGTTCGTCCAGCACGTCATAGGTAATGCCAAACATCTCCGTATAGAAATCAGCACCGAAGCTGTATTTAACTGCATACGGTGTGCTCTTGTTAAACGAGTAAGAATCCGCCTTTGACTGCTCAAAAGCAGCATCCGCACCGAAATACTGAACAACGCCGAACACGGCGATGATGATACCGATGACAAGCCCCACGACAGCACCCTTGTTGACTTTTTTCATGATTTTTCTTCCTCCATTCCATCCGATTCCCGGTTGCGGGTTACATAATATCACCCATTTTACCAAAAGTCAACATTGATATGCTTTATTTCCTCAAGCGTCGCTGTCATACATTCCTGTCCTGTTTCAAAATATTGTCGAACTGCATCTGTATGAGACTTTTACCGCACACGAAGGCACGAAATTCCCTGCTACTATAAAATCAAGTAACATGGGAGTGCAACCGAAGGTGTCAAAGGGGGCGATCGCAGACTTCGTCTGTTTCCATTGCCCTTTGGTCGCCTTCGCAGAGGCAAAATCCTCTGCAACAAGCAAAAACAGCACCGAGAGAAACGTTTCTCCCGATGCTGTCTGGCCGCGCCCATCTGGCGCAACAATGTGCAAGCAGTGAATAAAGCCGCTTGAGGGGTCGCTCCTGCGGGTGCACAAATTTCCCTTACTCCCTTATCAGCCCCAGCAATACCGACCCCTCCGGGTTCTCCGCAACCCGTATATCAACCTGACCCCACGGAGTCCACACATTCTCCCTCACATATCTCCGAATCCTCTGCATCAGCATTTCCGAATGGCATGGCCCACCGCTGAGCAGCAGCACTTCCGGGTCATACGCATGAATCAAATTCACCGCACCCATCCCCAGCGCCGTCGCAACCGTCTCAAACACCCGCAGGCTGACCGCATCCCCCTGCGCCACGCCGTCCAGCAGCGCGCGGTAATCTACCTTTCTCGCATTCGCCAAGGCACTTTCCGCAAACCCATCCTCCTGACGGGCAATCTCATCCAGTGCCCAAGTTCCCGCCCATGCTTCCAAACAGCCCATCGCGCCGCAGGTGCAGCGGCGGGGGTGCAGCATTTCAATCGCCATGTGACCGCCGAGCATCCCCATTGTGCCGTGGCGACCTGTCAGAATGCGCCTGTCCTGGGCGGCGGCACTGCCGATGCCTGTACCAATCATGAGGATGGCGGCGGCGTCCGTGTCTTTCGCCGCACCGCAGCGCATTTCGCCCAGCAGTGCAGCAGCAGCATCGTTCATCAGGAAAACAGGCGCGCCGAATGTCTTCTGTGACCAGCGCGCCCAGTCAAAACCGACTGCATCCGTGTATTTGCCGTTGCAGGCAATGACCGTTCCACGGCAGACCACGCAGGGCAGTGCAATCGACACGGCATCGGGCTGTCCCCATGCGGCGGCATGCTGCGCGACGAGCGAGAGCGTCTGCGCAAGCGGCGCACGCGAATCCACCTCGAACACGTCCGGCTGCGGGTGACTGTCCGCCGTCATCAGCGCCAGTTTCACCCGCGAGCCGCCTAAATCAACGCACAGCGTCTTCATACCGTTTCCCCCTTGTGCCGACGAACGAAATCCATATAGAACAGCCAGTCCTGGCGGCTCAGATAGTGCAGTCCGCCGCGCAGATGGTACGCGACATGCCCCTCCAGGTACGCCGCACCGACCGCGGCGGGTGATTCTGTACCCACAAAGCCACGCAGTCCGTGCAGCTTCCACGCGGGCGACGCGGCGGCACAGCAAAGCTGCTGCGAATATGGGTCAGCCCAGCGGTCAAGCGACGCGCTGCTGACGGCGGCGAAGCGCGGGGCGATGGTGCCGAGCAGAAAGTGCTGGTCGTAGGGGCGCTCTTCCGGGTGGTCGATATAACGGCTGCGATTGCCGCAGAACCAGTACGGGAAGCTGCGCGCCATCGCCGCGTAATCCTCCGCGCCGGGGTGCTTGGTCTGTTCCAGCGCGTCGCCGCCGCATCCGGCATCGTTGGCGCAGGTAAAGCGCACACGGGCATCCTGCGCGCCGCAGAGCAGCGCCGCTTTGCCCAGCCGCGAATGCCCAATCACGGCGATATTCCGCGCGTCCACCTCCGGGCGAAGCGTCAGCACATCCAGCGCGCGGCTGGCAGCGTATGCCCAGAAAACGAGCTTGCCGGGGTCGGTGTCGGGATGCTTCCGCGGATAATGCCCGCATAGCCCGCTGCCCCAGTCGCCGTCGTCCGCCGTAATGTCTGTGTAGCACACGACCGCCAGTGCAAAACCGTTGTCGAGGATTTCCTCCGCCGGACAGTAGATGTCCGGAATGAGCGGACGGAAATTCAGCAGCAAAAACAGCGGATGCACCTGACCGTCCGCCGGATAGAGAAACCGCAGCGGAAAGGCGAATTCTCCTGCTGGGGTATCAAAGCGGATTTCGAGCGTCTCCTGCATGGCGTGTCCGGCGCAGGCGGGCATTGGCGGCGCCATTACCCGCGCGGATGCGGTGGACGGCGGCAGAAACGTGCCGTACTGCTCCCGCGCGAGGATGTTCAGCAGTTCCCCCCGGCGCGCCTCCCACTGCGCGGATGACGTGACGGGCGTGCCGTCGGTCATGGTGAGCAAATCGGGCGTGTACATGCGGGTGTCCTCCCCGTTATAATTGTGGTACGATGGCATCCAAGAGCGTTTCCAGCAGCTGCTTCTGATTCCGGCTTTCCGCCGTGCAGGTGATGACTGCCTCCTGCGCCGGCAGAATGACGCTGTACTGCCCATACAGCCCGTCCGCGCGGTACGAATCGTACTTTCCGCGCCAGAACAGGTAGCCGTAGCCGTCTTCCTCGTTTTCGACCTGCTTGCGCCCGCTTTCGCGCACCCAATTGGGGTCAAGCAGCTGTTTTCCCTGCCATTGCCCGCCCTGCTGATAGAGCAGTCCCAGCTTGTGCAGCTCTGGCAGCGCCAGCAGCAGCCCCGCTGCGCCGAACGTCCGCCCCAGCGGGTCAACCTCCCAGACCGTGCGCTGAATCCCCAGCGGCGCAAACAGCCGCGGCATCAGGTAATCCACAAGGTCGCACCCGGCGCGCTTCTGCACCGCCAGCCCCGCCAGATACGGCCCGACGTTGCTGTACACAAAGTGCGTCCCCGGCGCTTCGTCAAACGGCAGCGCCAGCACTGCTTTCGCCCAGTCTTCTTCCGCCATGCCGACGCGCTGTGCACCCATCAAGTACCCGCGCGACTGCCCGATGCACATCGTCAACGCATCACGAATCGTGGCGCGGCAAAGGTTCTCCGAGGGATTTTCCGGCGCTTCGTCCGGGAGCAGTTCAATCAGGCGGTCGTCAAGGCGCAATAGCCCCTCCTGAACCGCGAAACCGACTGCCGCCCCGGTGAAGCTCTTGCTGGCAGAGAACAGCAGGCGGCGGCACGGGCTGTCCCAATTGTGCTGATAGATTGTTTCGCCGCGCTGGGCGACAATCAGCCCCAGCAGCCGCAGGTTTTCGGCATTCTGTTCGATATTCATCAGGTTCATGAGATGTGACCTCCCTGTTCTGTTTCTGTCTGCGCCAGCACCATCGGCAGGTGCAGCGTGACGCGCGTTCCGCCCTCCGGGGGACAGACGATGTCCAGCCCGTAATTTGCGCCGTAGAGATTGCGCAGGCGGTTATGGATGTTCACCAGCGCCAGACTGTTCCCCGCCGGGACGTTCAGCACGTTCTGCATACTCTTGTCGGACAGCTTCCGGTGAATTTCCGCCAGCCGCTCCGGGGGAATCCCCACGCCATCGTCCGTTACGCACAGCGCGCAGCCTCCCGTCTCCGTCGTGTGGCAGGAAATCGTCAGCGTCCCTTTCTCCAAGCGCGATTCCAGCCCGTGATAAATCGCGTTTTCCACCACGGGCTGGATGATGAAACGCGGAATCGCGAGATCTTCGAGCGCCGGATCTACGTCGAAAACGTAGTTGAAGCGGTTCGGGAAGCGGATGCGGATGATGTCCAGATAGTAGTTGACAATGGTCATTTCCTTGCGCAGCGCAACGATGTCCGCGCCCTTGATGCAGTAGCGCATGATGGAGGATAGGGCGTTAGTAATCGACACGATTTCGCTGCTGTTCAGCATGTACCCGTACCCGCGGATGCAGTCCAGCGTGTTGTAGAGGAAATGCGGGTTAATCTGGCTTTGCAGGGCGGACAGCTCCGCACGCTTCTTCGCCAGATTCAGCTCATAGAGCCGCGTCTGATCTTGCAGCCGCTCCGCCGTCATTTCAGACACCTTGTCCAGCAGCGTGTTGATTTCCTGACAGAACAGTTCCATTTCGCTGCTGGTGCTGATGTGGATGCGGTTTTGCAGCTTGTCGTCCAAGTCATTTTCGATGAAGGCGGTCAGCTGTTTCACCGGCGCCATGATGCTGCGCTGGATATGCAGGTTCCACACACCGATGCAGATGGCGAACACGACGCAGATCAGCATTCCCAGCCAGAGCAGTGGCATCAGGTCTGCCGCGATTTCGTCCTCCGGCACGAGGCTGACCAGCCGCCAGCCCATCGATGAGAGCAGCAGCGAATCCGTCAGGTATGTCGTCTTGTTGAGCGTCAGACTGTGCTGCAAGCCGTCCGCCATATCGCTGCAGAACGATTCGGGCAGCAGGGACAGCGTGTTCCCGTCTGCGTCGCAGCAGAGGATAATCTGCTCGTCCTGCTCGATGAGCATCAGCGCTGCACCGGGCGTCGGCAGGGCGCTGCGCAGCGTGGATTGCAGCAGGTCAAGGCGGGCGAAGATGACGCAGGTGCCTAACTTCTGCCGGAAGCGCGCACCCTGCCGGGTGTTGTAGACCGGCTGAACGTATGCAAAAAAGTTGATGTTCGTGAAGGTATCGAATGCTGGCCCGTAAAAACCGGAAGACAGATTGTCGCTTTCAAACAGGTGATACTTGGAATCCAGCGTGTCCAGCGCAATGATGTTCCGCTCCGTCGGGCTGAGGATACTCTGGTCGTTGTTGACGATGACGATGTGGCTGACCGTTGTGCTGTGGTTGAGCAGGCTGGAAGTAAAATCAATGAAACTTTTGCCGTATTGCATTCGTTGTATCGCTGTCGGCGCGTGATAATACTGCTGCAAAACCTCGTTGGAATGGAGGGCGCTGCCCAAGTAGGACATTTCGTTGCCGATGCGGTCAAGGCTGTCGCCCAGCTGCACGAGCATCGAATGCACGAACGTCGCTGCTTTCTTCTCAGACATCCGCTGGGCGCTGCTGTAAAACACCGTCGCCAGAATCACCACCGCCAGCACCGTGCCGGTCGTCAGCAGCATCATCTGGCTGCGCAGAGAAGTGAAATGCTTGCGCATATGTCAGCGCACACTCCCTTCCTGATGCGCTGTGCGGTACGCGCCCGGCGTCTGCCCGAAATATGTTTTGAAGGTGGCGGAAAAGTGGTTATAGTTGCTGTACCCCGTCTGCCGCGCGATTTCGGAGATGCTCATGGACGTCGTGATAATCAGCGTCTGCGCGCGCTCCATGCGGTGGCTGGATAGGTACTTAGTGAACGTCGCGCCCGTGATGGCGCGAAACAGCTCACTACAATAGGTGTAGTTCAGGTGGAACTGCGCCGAAAGCCTTTGGAGGGACAATTCGTCGCTCAAATGCTCATCGACGTAGTTCAGCATGTCGAAAAACGTCGGACTGCAGTCGTTGACGTAGATGGATACCGGCGCCTGACCAGGCTGCACCTCCGCCATCGTCTGCCGAAGCAGCTGCAATTGCCGAACGGGATTGAGGATGTCCTGCGATACAGGCACAGTGTAGCACACACGCACGTCAGGCGACTTCGGCAGGGCGGACAGCAGCGCCTGCTCCGGCATCGGCGTGAACAGCAGCACTTCGTTCGCGTCCGCCCAGAAGGAGAGAGACGCCTGAAACCCGTTCAGCAGCGGCGGAAGCGTCTCTGGCTTCTGCGCGGACAAAAGCACCATGGACAACATCCCTTCCGGCACGGGCAGTCCGCGCTGCGTAAAAAGCGGTTTGAGCGGCGCTGTACTGCTCAGCGTCGCCAGAAACGCCGGGTCGCTCCCCACACGAATGTCGTGGATGCGGCCCGACAAGCGCTCCAGCGCAGCCTGCGCCGCATCGGGCAAAATCGGTTTCAAGCAGTAGTCGAATGTAGACAGCCGCAGCGCTGTCTGCACATAGCTGAAATCGGAATACCCGCTCAGGACGATGAACACCGTCTGCAAGCCCGCTTCCCCGGACAGGCGAATCAGGTCAATGCCCGTCATCTGCGGCATCCGAATGTCCACAATCGCAGCGTCGAAGCGTTCCGTGCGCAGCTTGTCCAGCGCGGCGGGCGCTTCCGTCATCAGCACGGGCGGATCAAAGCCCCAGTCCGCCCACGGAAAGGCGTGCGCGGTGGAATACAGCGCCATCGGCTCGTCATCAACAATCAGAATGCGGTACATCCTCGTCCTCCTTGCTCCCGAACGGCTTCATCGGGAGTGCGTCTAGAAACTTATGAAAGCAATCCTATTTAGCAGGAAGGTGTTCTTATTATAGCAGGGATGATTTCGCTTGTCCACTGCTAAAGATGTAGAATCTGGTCTAAATACAGCCAAACCGAAAATATTGAGGGTGCAAACCGAAAACAGTGCATTCCTTTTCGGGCAAAAAACGATAAAATAAAGCCATGAACAAAAACGAGAAAGCGGGTGGCTGATGGCATGGCGAAAGAACATGCGATGATTGAATCAGGGCGTCGGCAGTCCTTGGGCAAGCGGATCTGGAAAAACCGCTGGGTGTATCTTTTCCTGCTGCCGGGCATTGCGTTCGTCCTGCTGTTCTGCTACGGCCCGATGTATGGTCTGGTGGTCGCCTTCAAGGACTACAAGATCAGCAAGGGCATTCTGGGCAGTCCATGGGCGAATCCATGGTATAATAACTTCGCGATGATGTTCAAGGACAAGAAGTTCACCGCGGCGTTCTTCAACACCATCCGCATGGGACTGGCGTACATCATTACCGGCTTCCCCGGCCCGATCATTCTGGCGCTGCTGCTCAACGAACTGCGGAGTCGGCACTACAAGAATACCTTGCAGGTGATTTACACCTTCCCGAACTTCCTAAGCTGGGTTATCGTCGGTGGCTTGATGACGACGATTTTCGCAGGCGAGGGCGTCATCAACAGCCTGATTCGCGCATCCGGAGGACAGACATACGGCTTCTTGACGGACAAGAGTCTGATTCGTCCCCTGCTGTATGCGACAAGTATCTGGAAGGGAACTGGCTGGTCAGCCATCCTGTATCTGGCGGGCATCGCGGGCATCAGCCCGGAACTCTACGAAGCTGCCGAGGTGGACGGCGCAAACCGCTTCCACAAGATGTGGTACATCACATGGCCGGAAATCCGCTCGACGGCGGTGATTCTGCTCATTCTGGCGTTCGGCGGCATCATGAGCAAGGGCTATGACCAAATCCTGAACATGACCAATGCGGTTGTGCGCGACGCGGCGGAGACGATTGACACCTACATCTACCGCATCACCTTCCAGGAAAAACCGAAATACGGCTTCTCCACCGCGATCGGCTTGTCGAAATCCGTCATCAACTTCGCTTTCCTGCTGCTGGCAAACAAGCTGGCGAAAGCACTTGGGGAAGGAGGCATCATGTAATGACAGCAATTTCCTCGAATAGAGCCGATAAAAAGGCAGAAAAGCTGCTTGAACGGGAAATCGCGCGGAAGAAACGCAAGCTCCAAAAAACGACGGCGTTCGATGTCTTCAACATCATCTTCCTGCAGGTTCTGGCGTTCATCGTCATCGTCCCCTTCTACTACACCATCGTCCGTTCCTTCCTCACGCAGCAGGAATTCATCATGAACGGCACGACGCTCTGGCCGCAGGACCCGACTATAGGCAACTACCGCGACATCTTCGTCGGCACGGGCCTGCTGCGCTCGTTCTTCAACTCCGTGCTGTACACGGTGACAGGTACGATTTTCAGCATGTTCCTCGCCACAACCTTGGCGTATGGGCTGAGCAAGAAGAACTACCCCGGACGCGCGCTGTTCCAGAACATGATTGTCTTCACCATGTACTTCGGCGGCGGCGTTGTCCCCTTCTTCCTGCTGATTAAGGACTTGGGGCTGTACGGCAACCGCTTCGCCGTGGTCATTGCGCTGGCGTTCAATGCGTTCAACATGATTATCCTGCGCAACTTCTTCGAGTCTCTGCCGCCGGATTTGGAAGAAGCGGCAATGCTCGACGGTGCAAGCCCTTTCCGCATCTTCTGGCAGATTGACCTGCCGCTGATGAAGCCCGCACTGGCGACGGTGACGCTGTACTTCATCGTTGACCGCTGGAACGAATGGTTCTGGAGCAACCTGTTGTTCCTCGACAGCAAGATGTGGCCGATGCAGCTGGAACTGCGGCAGATTCTGTGGACGAGCAGTGCGCTGGCGGCGGATGTTCCGGCGGAGCTGGGGCGCCGCACATACGCCGACGGCATGAAGGCGGCGGCGGTGATTGTGACGATGCTGCCCATCATGTGCGTGTATCCTTTCCTGCAAAAGTATTTTGCAAAGGGCGTTATGATTGGGGCGATTAAGTCTTAATACTATTTCCAGATAAAAATGCACCAAGATGCGCCGCGAATTTTTCATTCTGGCTAACGTGAATGAAACGCAGCGTAGCAGCGCTACGCTAAATGGAACGACCGGACGCCAGAACGGAAAAGGCGCAAGCAGATGGCGCAGGTGAATCTGGAAATAGTATAAGGTCGGAACAGCACTTTTCTCTTTCCGTTGATTTCTATTCATCCGGCAAGGATGATAGGACATAAAAAGGAGGTATTCCTACATGAAACGGTTCCTGTCTCTGGTTCTGTCTCTGGCAATGATTCTCCCCATCATGCTGGCTGCAACGCCCGCATTGGCGGAAGAGAATCCCTACGCCGAACACCTGACCTTCAAGGTCTTCACCATCGACGGCTCGGACGACATGTTCAACTGGCCGCTGGTGAAGCAGGCGATGGAGAAGTTCAACTTCGACTTTGAAATCCAGCTTGTCGCGTGGGATTCTTGGGATGAATCCACCCGCACGCTGGCATACACCCAGAGTCTTCCGGAAGTCATCGCGTGGTACAACCTGAATAAGGATGAGTACCTCGAATGGGTGGAAGAGGGCGTGTTCAAGGCGCTGCCGGACGACATGTCTGCGTACCCGAATCTGGAAAAGCTCATCAACAGCTACACCTGCTTCGACCAGTTCCGCGTCGATGGCAAGCTGTACACCTTCCCCAAGATTAAGAACAGCAACCCCGTCAACCTCTACACCACCTACATGTTCGCGTATCGCCGCGACTGGGCGAAGGCGATGGGCTATGACTGGGCGCCTGTCCAGACCTTGACCTACGACGAATTCGTGGCATACCTGCGCGACGTGAAGGAAAAGGATCCGGGCCACATGGGCGATAAGCTCGTTCCGCTTGATCTGGACAACGGCGGCAAGCACTGGGCGATGCTGGCGCAGCTGTGGAATCAGCGCATCGGCTCCTTCGACATCGTGGATGGCCAGTATCGCTGGAGCGCGGAAGACCCCTCCTCTCTGGAAGCCATCAAGCAGATTAAGACCCTCTACGACGACGGTCTGCTGGCGATGGACAGCTACAACGACTCCAACAACGCGGGTCGTGAACGCTTCCTCGCGGGCCGCTCTGCTGTCCTGTACGGCAACCTCGGCGCGACCATCCTGCAGACGACTGCCCGTACCCTCGCGACCAATGTCGAAGGCTTCACCGAAGAAGACCTCGGCATCATCTGCCTCGAAGCGCCCGACGGCACGTTCCATGTCAGCCAGATCGACGAGTGGTGGGCTGCGTTCGCCTTCTCCGCGAACTGCCGCGACGAAGTCATGGATCGCTGGCTGGCGGTCGGCAACTGGCTGCTCGAACAGGAACAGATTGAAACCTACGCTTACGGCGTGAAGGGTGAAGACTGGGACTACGACGCGGACGGCAACGTCGTTCTGAACTACACCGATGCAGACATCGCCGCCACCGGCAGCAAGTACTACATCGTGCAGGAGCGCGCCTTCCAGAAGTACTTCGTCCTCGAAGGCTTGGACGTCTACCTCCCCGGCAACCCCGCATACTCTTCCTACATCATCAATGACCTGTTCACCACGAACATGAAGACGTGGGAATCCAACGCAACATTCGCTCCGACGGACTATAACCTGACCAACACCAAGAACGAAGCGTATTACTCCTTCCGTTCTGCCGTCATCAACAATATCCGCGATATCATCATTCAGGCGGTCATCTCCGACAATCCGGAAACGGTTTGGAACGACTTCGTGAATGAGCATCGCGAAGAAGGCGACAAGCTGGCTGCGGAACTGACGGAAGAATTCCTGAAGTAATCCATCCACGGGTCAGTGCTCGACCCGCAATCACCCGTCTGCATTTTCAGGCAGCAGGGAGCTTTCTGAGAATGGAAGCTCCCTGCTTTTCGATTTTAGCGTACGCCAAATCTAAAAGGCTACAGCAAAAACCAGCTGCTTATTTCCCGCAAATACCGCGCACTTCCCCCGAATGCTTCCGTCCAGCACCGGACGTTCCTTCCGACGCTGCACCGAGGCATTCCCAACCCCATCAACGGGAGGCAAAACACATGATTCACCCCCTCGCCATCACCATGTGGGATTTTTCATGGATTGAACGCCGCTGGGACGGCGCAGGCTTTGAGGACTGGAACGCTGTCCTCGACGACGTCAAAGAACGCGGCTATGATGCCGTCCGCATCGACGCATTCCCCCACCTGCTGTCCCAAGCCCCTGAAAAAGAATGGCTGCTCCTGCCTGTCTGGTATTCCAATGACTGGGGCAGCCCCTATAAAGTCCGCGTTCGGCTCTTTCCTGCACTCATCGACTTCCTGAAAGCCTGCCGCGCGCGCCGCATCAAGGTCGCCCTCAGCAGCTGGTTCCGCGAAGACGCCGATAACGTCCGCATGGCGCTCAGCACCCCGCAGGCGATGGCGAAATGCTGGATTGATACCCTTCGTCTGATTGCGAACGCCGGGCTGATGGACACCATCCTCTATGTTGACCTCTGCAATGAGTTTCCCGGCGACTTCTGGTCACCGTACTTCCGCAATGACCCGCCGTGGATGACGTGGAGCTGCTGGCATACCGACGCCGCGATGGACTATATGCGCACGGCGATTGCGCTCGTCCGCCAAGAATACCCTGATTTGCCGTACTGCTTCTCCTTCGACGGCGAGAATACGCACTTCTACCGCGAACGCGACCTCTCTTTCTTCGATTTGGCGGAGCACCATATCTGGATGACGAAGCTGAACAAGCAGCAGTTCTATCACGAGGTCGGTCAGGCGAAGGACGGGCGATTCACCGAGGAAGCGTATCACCTGCTGGCTGACCACGCGCTGGATGTGTACCACGGCAAGGAAAAATATTGGAAGCAGCTGCTTGTGGACGGCATTCAGACGCTCGCAGCGGACGCGAAAGCCGCAGGGCTTCCGCTGGCGACGACCGAATGCTGGGGCATCACGGACTACAAGGATTTCCCGATGCTCCCGTGGGACTGGGTGAAAGACCTGTGCGCGCTGGGCGTAGAGACGGCGTGTCAGACAGGACAGTGGGCGCTGATGGCGACGAGCAACTTCGCCGCGCCGCAGTTCTGTGGCATGTGGCGGGATGTTGCGTGGCACCAGCGTTTGACGACGATGATTCACAAAGCGACTCTGCCGCCGGAAGCGGAAAAGACCGCGCTTGGGCGCGCGATGCGGTGGGAATGAAATATCACTTCCAAATAAGTCGAGCTGCGGTATGATACTATTTCCAAATGAGAATGCGCCAAGATGCGAAGCGAATTTTTCGCGCTGGCTAACGCGAATGAAACGCAGCGTAGCAGCGCTACGCTAAGTGGAATGAGCGGACGCAAGCGCGGAAAAGGCGCGAGCAGATGGCGCAGGTGAATTTGAAAATAGTATGAGCAGATATTTCTGGCGTTAACCGATGGGGGTAAACCCTAAAAGTGGCGACGCCGAAGGGGTCAAGGGGGGGCGATCGAAAACTTCGTTTGTTTTCACTGCCCCCTTGTCGCCTCCGCAGAGGCGAAATCCCTGTGTATCAATTCTGGATAATCAGGTAAGACGGGAAAAAGGAGAACGAACACATGCGTGAGCAGATTTCCCTAAACGGCACTTGGCAGCTCAAAGGCACAGCATCCTATGTGCCGCTGCGCGATAAGAGCATGGAAACCGGCAAGCCGCTGGAAGGCGTGACCGGCTGGATAGACGCGCAGGTTCCCGGCGGCGTGGCGCGCGCGCTGTATCAGGCAGGCTATATCGACCACCCTTATGTGGACATGAACAGCTTGAAGTGCGAGTGGATAGAAAACCGCTGGTGGATTTACCGCCGCGAGTTCGACCGCCGGGACATCCCCGCGCCCCGCAAGACCCTCCTGCACTTCGAGGGTGTCGATTATGCCTGCATGGTCTACCTGAACGGGCATCTGCTGGGCGAACACGAGGGCATGTATGAGGATTTCGCCTTTGACGTGACCGACCTTCTGCAGACGGCGGAGCATTTCGTGCTGGATGTGCTGATTCTCCATGCGCCGGACGAAATGGGGCAGATTGGGCGCACAAGCCAGACTTCGACGCAGAAGAGCCGCTTCGGGTATAAGTGGGATTTCAGCACCCGACTGGTCAATCTGGGCATCTGGCAGGATGTGTCGCTGATTTTGGAGGACGAAGCCGCGCTGGACGACCTTTATGTGCATTCAGACGCAGCGGACGGCATGGGGCTGCTGCATATTTCCGGCACGACCCGTGCGGATGGCAATCTGCCGCTGACGGTGGCGGTACGCTGCGCAAAGGACGGCGCGGAGAAAGCCGCGGCGACACTGCCTGTGCAGGACGGCGCATTCGCTGGAACGCTGACCATCCCGTCGCCGGAACTGTGGTATCCCAACGGGCTGGGCGAACAGCCGCTCTATGACGTGACGCTGACGCTCCGAAACGGCGAAACCGTGCTGGACGAGCGGACAATGCGCCAAGGCATCCGCCACTTCGAAATGATTCAGAATGAGGACGCCCCGGCGGGTGCGCTCCCCTATACCATTACCATGAACGGCGAACGCGTCTATATGAAGGGCGTCAATATCACGCCGATGGATCATATCTACGGCGATATTCCGGCGGAACAGGTGTCATATCAGCTGCATCAAGCGAAGCGGCTGAATGTGAACATCGTGCGCGTCTGGGGCGGGGGCGTGATTGAGACGGAAACGTTCTACCGCCTCTGCGATGAGCTGGGCCTGCTGGTCTGGCAGGAATTCATTCAGTCCTCCTCCGGCGTGGACAACATTCCGTCGGAACTGCCGCATTTTCTCACACTCCTGCGGCAATCAGCGGTTCACGCGCTGAAAGTCAAGCGCAATCACACATCGCTGGTCATTTGGAGCGGCGGCAACGAGCTGATGGACGAGAACCGCAAGCCCATGACGCTGGAAAACAAGAACATCGCGATGTTGGCAGACTTGGTTAGGACGCTTGACCCGGCGCGGATGTTCGTGCCGACGTCGCCCTCCGGCCCGGAAGCGCACATTTCTCGCACACCGGGCAGAAGCCATGATGTGCACGGCTGGTGGCAGTATCAGGGCAACGGGCGGCAGTACAGCTATTTCGGCGATACGGACAGTCTGCTGCACAGCGAATTCGGCTGCGACGGCATGAGCAGTATGCAAACCGTTGCGCGGACGCTGTCAAAATGCCCGACGAAGCCGGAGCGCATGAAGGACAACGACCTCTGGCGCTTCCACGGCGACTGGTGGTGCACCTACGACCGCGAGGAAACCATGTTCGGGCATGTGGAGGACATCCGGCGCTATATCCGCCTCAGCCAGTGGATGCAGGCGGAAGGGCTGCGCTTCATTCTGGAGAGCAACCAGCGCCGCAAGTGGCATAACAGTGGCAGCATCATCTGGCAGCTCAGCGAGCCGTGGCCGAATCTCTCCTGCACGTCCATTGTCGATTATTACGGGCATGAAAAACAGGCGTATTACTGGACGAAGGACGCCTTTGCGCCCCTGCATCCAACGCTGGATTACCGCCGCTTGGACTACGCGCCCGGCACGGCGGTGGAGCTTCCCCTGACAGTGCTGACGGACAGCGGCATTGCGGGCGACGCGGAAGTCGCGTGGTCTGTGCGTGGTCTGGATGGCGCGACCTATGCCGAAGAAACCCGCACAGCGCACTTGGCGGCTGCTGCGGTCAACCGCGTGGGCGACGTCGCGTTCGTCATGCCACAGACGGCGGATGGACTGGTGCTGGTGCACCTGACAGTGCGGTTGGGCGAAAGAACCGCCGTCAATGAATACTACTTCTCCTGCGAGAACAATCGCCCCTACCGCGCGGCGGCATCCCTGCATGGCGGACACCTGACCGCGCGGGCGCTGGAAACGTCCCCAGACAGCGCCGTCATTGAGGTGCGCAACACGGGCGACACGGCCGTGCTGTTCGCGGACATCACGGATGCGTCGGACGAATGGAATCTGGTGCGCGACGACAACTTCCGCACGCTCCTCCCCGGCGAGCGCTGGCAGACGCAGGTACAGTGGTCTCGCCGCTTCCGCATCGGCTTCGACGACTTCACCGCGCACACGACCGAGCGCCCGATTTTGACCGTGGATGGCATTGGGCTGGATGCGCCGGTATTGATTTAAGGCACCTTGCCGCCTCCGCAGAGGCGAAATTCCCTGCTGCGGAAAAAATCAATAAACATAGATGTGCATCCGAAGCAGTCCAGGGGCGATCGCAGACTTCGTCTGTTTTCATTGCCCTTTGGTCGCCTCCGCAGAGGCGAAACCCTCTGCATGACAACGCAATACTATGCAGAAACAGTACAAACAAAGGAGAAAAAGCTCACCATGAACGGAACGATGGTTGACCTGCTCAGTGGCTACCTGAGCGGTGACAATATCAGCGAATCCAAACGGACACTCGGCGACCTCAAAAACGTATTTCAGGACGAAGCCGCCCGCGCCCAAATGAACCCTGCAACCATCGTCTATGAAGTTCAGAGCCATATGGCGGTCAAAGACGGCACGCCCGGCGGTTTGTTCTTCGGCACGAGCAACGTCATGCCCGGTCAGGTCGGCGGCGAATACTTCATGACCAAGGGACATTATCACGCGCGGCGGGAATGCGGCGAATATTACTGGTGCATTCAGGGCACGGGCGCGCTCATCCTCATGGATGAAAGCGGCAAGTGCTGGTTCGAGCCGATGCAGCCCGGCAGCCTCCACTATATCCCCGGCTACATCGCGCACCGCCTCGCCAATACGGGCGATACGCCCCTGCGCGTCGGCGCGTGCTGGCCGTCCGACGCGGGACATGACTATGCGTCCATCGCCGAACATGGCTTCACCGCGCGGCTGATGAACGTCGGCGGCGTCCCGACGCTGGTTCAGGAGGGGCAGGCATGAGAAAAAGCAATTACGACAAGCGTCCTGTCCTCCATGTGCGGACAAAGGGCGTCAGCGCATGGCAGGGCTGGGAAGCTATCGGCGCACAGCTGCGCAAAGCCATTGTGGGCAAGCCTGACGCCGTCGTTTGCGTGGACTGCTATCACGGCGTGTGGGAGGCGGATGTGCTGAGCGCGCTGACAGAGCATCTGAACCCGTCGCGCGTCTTCTGCACGGCACAGGCGACGCTCCCCAAAGAGCAGGTCAATGCCATGCTGAAAGACCACCTGACCGATGACCGTGTGTTCGGCATCATGGCGCACTACCGCATCGAGCAGTTCTTCGACATGGAACGGGTGGCGGCGCTTCGGCAGGAAATCGCATTGGCGCATGGTGTCCGGCTGGTGTTCGGCGTCGGCGCGGCGCTGCTGTGCGAGCATCCCGATGTACTGGTGTATGCGGACATGGCGCGCTGGGAAATCCAGCTCCGCTTCCGCTCCGGCAAACTGGCAAACTGGCTCAATGACAACTACGGCGAAGACCCGCTGCGCAAATATAAGCGCGGCTACTTCATCGAATGGCGCGTCCTCGACCGCCATAAGCGGACGCTGCATTCGCATATTGACTACCTGCTGGACACCAACGACGCCGAGACGCCCCGCATGATGACCGGCGACTGCTACCGCGATGCGCTCAAACAGGCGGTCACGCAGCCCTTCCGCGTTGCGCCGTATTTCGACCCCGGCGTCTGGGGCGGGCAGTGGATGAAGTCCGTCTGCGGGCTTGACCCGGAAAAGCCCAATTACGCATGGAGTTTCGATGGTGTGCCGGAGGAAAACAGCCTCCTGCTGGATGTAGACGGCATCGTTGTGGAAACACCCGCCATCAATCTGGTGCATGAGGAAGCTAAAGCGCTCTTGGGTGACAAGGTTCACGCGCGTTTCGGCACGGAATTCCCGATTCGCTTTGACTTTCTGGACACCATCGGCGGCGGAAACCTGAGTTTGCAGGTGCATCCGCTGACCGAGTACATTCAGGACACGTTCGGGATGCACTACACGCAGGACGAAAGCTACTACATCCTCGACGCGGCGGAAAACGCCGATACGCATGTCTATCTGGGCTGCAAGACGGGCATTCAGCCGGAAGAATTCCAGAAAGCGCTGGAAGACAGTCAGCAGACCGGGCAGTTCGACGCGGAACGCTTCGTCAACGTTATTCCGGCGAAAAAGCACGACCACTTCCTGATTCCCGCCGGAACAATACACTGCTCCGGCAAGGACTGCATGGTACTGGAAATCAGCGCGACGCCCTATATCTTCACCTTCAAGCTCTGGGATTGGGGGCGCCTTGGGCTGGACGGACGCCCGCGCCCGATTCACCTTGCGCACGGCATGAAGAACATTCAGTTCGACCGCGATACGGAATGGGTGCAGAAGAATCTTGTCAACCGCGTGGAGGTGATTCACGAGGAAGACGGCATCCGCGAGGAACGCACCGGGCTGCACGAGCGGGAGTTCATTGAGACGCGGCGGCACTGGTTTGACCGGAAGGTGGAGCATGAGACGGGCGGAAGCGTGAATGTGCTGAATCTGGTGGAAGGGGAAGAAGCGGTGGTAGAGAGCCCTGAAGGGAAATTTGCGCCGTTTGTGGTGCACTATGCGGAGACGTTTATTGTTCCGGCGGCGGTGGGAAGGTATACGGTTGCACCGTATGGGAAGAGCGTTGGGAAGCGTCTGGCGACGGTAAAGGCGTTTGTGCGAGTATAGAAAAGGGTTTTAGGCGAAGCGCCAAAAGGCTAAACACGCGGAAGAATTATGGTAGTGAAGTCAACTCAATCGCGCGAAAGGGGTCAAGGGGGAAATTCCCCCTTGCGGAGTCCAGAGGCAGCGCCTCTGGTAGGGTTTGGGGCAACGCCCCAACTGTTCCTCGTCAAACCTACTCAAAGGGAACAGTCAACAAAGGCGCAGGCAGCGAAGCGTCCCTGCCAGTAACTTTGCGCGTCCTCAGACGCGCCCCCAAGCTGCTTTTCCAACATCTATGCTGTGTCGCGCCAGATGGGCGCGACCGAACTGCTGGTCTTGCGACCATAGCTGCTTTTTCCCGAACGCAGGGGTTTCGCCTCTGCGGAGGCGACCAAAGGGCTTTCCGATCGCCCTTTGGAAACCTTCGGCGCGGTCGCTCCCATGTTTCTTGATTTTTTCCGCGGCTGAAAAATCCCTTTTATTACTTGACTTTTCATGCAGCAACCATTTTGTTTAACCTGAACGGTATTTTGAGAAGAGGAAAAACACCATGAAACTTGATTTTGACCCCGGATTCGATATTACGCCGCTGTCGGTGGATGAGGGCTTCCGGCTGGGGGCTGACTGCTTCGATAAAGGCACGGAGTTCCGCAAGCTCGATAGCGTCCGCAAGAGCCTTCGCGACCCGAATTGCGATGGGCCGGAAAACGTCTATGCCATCATGATGGACGTCGGGCGCAAGACGGACTTGCCCGCCATGCAGCAGCGGATGCTCCTCTATGGCGTCGTGACGTATGCCGCCGGGCAGTTGGGCGATGAACCCATCCGCAGTCAGGGGCATATCCATAAGGTTTCCGCACATTGCGGGTGGTCTACGCCTGAGGTCTATGAAATTTGGACAGGCAAAGCTGTGATTTATATGCAGGAATCGGGGCAGGATGACCCCGGACGGTGCTTCGCGGTTGAGGCAGGCGCGGGCGATGTGGTGATTGTGCCGCCGGGGTGGGTTCATGCTACCATCAGCGCTGACCCCAAGCAGCCGCTGACTTTCGGCGCATGGTGCGACCGCGATTATGGCTTTGAGTACGCCGACGTCCGCCGTCATGGGGGCATTGCGTGGTTTCCGCTGCTGACGGCGGAGGGCAAACTTCGCTGGACACCCAATCCCGCTTATCATACCAGTCAGTTGACCATCAAGCCTCCGCGCGATTACAGCGATTTGGGGCTGGAAAAGGGCAAGTCGATTTACCGCCAGTTCGAGGAAGACCCGGATCAGTTCCTGTTTGTGTCCGACCCGGCGCGCGCGGCGAATATCTGGAAGAATTACATCCCGTAAGGGAGAAAGGGCAAAAGTATGCAGTTTCCGAAAGACTTCCTGTGGGGAACAGCAACGTCCTCCTATCAGATTGAGGGCGCAGCGAATGAAGACGGCAAGGGCAAATCCATCTGGGACGTATTCACGCACGTACCAGGCACGGTGAAAGACCGCTCGAACGGCGATATGGCGATTGACCACTACCATCGCTTCCGCGAGGACATCCGCCTGATGGCAAAGATGGGGATTCGCAACTACCGCTTCTCCATTTCGTGGGGAAGAATCCTCCCCGACGGCACGGGCGCGGTCAACGAAAAGGGACTTGCGTTCTATTCCGAGCTGGTGGACTGCCTGCTGGAAAACGGCATCCGCCCCTTCTGCACGCTCTATCACTGGGATTTACCCTATGCACTGCATTTGCGCGGCGGATGGCTGAGTCCTGATATGCCGGAATGGTTCGCAAACTATACGACCATCGTCGCGGATGCGCTGGGCGACCGCGTGAAAGATTTCATCACCATCAATGAGCCGCAGTGCATCATTGGTTCAGGGTACGCGCTGGGCGTTCACGCGCCAGGGCTGAAATGCTGCGCGGCGGACATCGTTCGCGCGGCGCATCACCTGATGCTGGCGCACGGCCGCGCGGTTCAGGTGCTTCGGGCGCACGTCCCCGGCGTTCGCGTCGGCTATGCCCCCTGCGGCGACCCGTGCGTGCCGTATACGAATTCGCCGGAGGACATCGCCGCCGCCCGCAAGGAGTATTTCACCGTCCATATTGACGAGAAAGTCGGGCCTGCGTGGAATATTGCGTGGTTCTCTGACCCGGTGATGCTGGGGCAGTACCCGGCGGATGGGCTGGTCGGCTACGAGCAGTACCTTCCCGACGGCTGGCAGGAGGACTTGAAGACCATCCAGCAGCCGCTGGACTTCTACGGGCAGAACATCTATCAAGGGCAGTGGTGGCGCAGGGGGGCGGACGGCAAGCCGGAGCATGTGCGCTACCCGGCGGGTCATCCGCATAACGCCTTGGAATGGCCCATCAATGAAGACGGGCTGTACTGGGGGCCGCGTTTCCTCTACGAGCGCTATCATACGCCGATTCTGATTACCGAAAACGGCATGGATGCCCACGATGCGGTCAGTCTGGACGGCAAAGTGCATGACCCGAATCGGCAGGACTACATGCACCGCTATCTGCGCGCGCTGGGTCAGGCGGTAGCGGATGGTGTGCCGGTGCTGGGCTACTTCTACTGGAGCTTCTTCGATAATTTCGAGTGGGCGCATGGGTATCAGGAGCGCTTCGGGCTGGTTTATGTGAATTATCAGACGCAGGAGCGCATTTTGAAGGACAGCGCATACTGGTATCAGCAGGTTATGGCAACGAACGGAGAAAATTTGTAAAAAACGCGAAATTAAGCAGGAAGGACGATCCTTATGAGCGAAATTAAGATAATTAATGGACAATCCCTGCCGAATATCCCGTGGCAGGAGCGCCCGGCCGACCTTGAAGAAGGTGCGGTGCTGTGGCGCTACACCGAAAACCCCGTCATGGGGCGCAATCCCACGCCGAAAATCGGGCGCATTTTCAACAGCGCGGTCGTGCCGTGGCAGGATGGGTATATCGCCGTGCTGCGCGGCGAGCAGGTCAATGGCGTGCCGCATGTGTATCTGGGACGCTCCAAGGACGGCATTCACTGGAATGTAGACCGCGAGCGCGTGCAGTTCGTGGACGAAAACGGCGAGCCGTGGATGCCTAACTACGCCTATGACCCGCGTCTGGTGAAGGTGGAGGATACTTACTATATCATCTGGTGTACGGACTTCCACGGCGCGGCTATCGGCATGGCGAAGACGAAGGACTTTAAGCATTTCACGCGCATGGAGAACCCGTTTATCCCCTATAACCGCAATGCCGTGCTGTTCCCGCGGAAAATCGGCGGCATGTACAAGATGCTGTCGCGCCCGTCGGACTCCGCGCATACGCCGTTCGGGGACATTTTCCTCTCCGAAAGCCCCGACCTGATTTACTGGGGACGCCACCGGCATGTGATGAGCCGCGGCCCGATGTGGTGGGAAGCGGTGAAAATCGGCGCGGGCGCGTGTCCGATTGAGACAACCGAGGGCTGGCTGATGTTCTTCCACGGCGTCGCCAGCACCTGCAACGGTTTTGTGTACTCCATGGGCGGCGCGATTCTTGACCGGGACGAGCCGTCAAAGGTGCTGTACCGGTGCGAGAATTATCTGCTGACGCCGGAAATGCCCTATGAAGTCAGCGGCTTCGTGCCGAATGTCGTCTTCCCCTGCGCGACGGTTCAGGATGCGGACACCGGGCGTATTGCCATCTATTACGGCTCGGCGGATACCTGCGTCGGGCTGGCGTTTGGGTATGTGGACGAGATTGTACAGTACATCAAGGACAACAGCGTCCTGAATCCCGACGACGGCGTGGCATTTGAGAAATTCTGATACCGCGGAGGAAGAACCTATGAATCCCTTTCGCCGCCCCAACGTGCTGCTGATTTATACTATTTCCAGAATGCGCCAAAATGCGAAGCGAATTTTTCATTCTGGCTAACGGGAGTGAAACGCAGCGTAGCAGCGCTACGCTAAGTGGAACGACCGGACGCCAGAATGGAAAAGGCGCGAGCAGATGGTGCAGGTGAATTCGGAAATAGTATTATACCGACCAGCAGCGCGGCGAACGGCTTCGGGCATTATCCCGGCGGGTCTATCAGCAATGAAAAAGGAGAATCAGTCATGAAGGACGCATGGTGGAAGGAAGCCGTCGTCTATCAAGTCTATCCGCGCAGCTTCATGGATGCAAACGGCGACGGCATCGGCGATTTGCAGGGAGTTACCTCGCGGCTGGACTACTTGCAGGAGCTGGGCATCAATGTGATTTGGCTGTCGCCTGTGTACCAGTCTCCGAACGTCGATAACGGCTATGACATCAGCGATTATCAGGCGATTCAGCCGGAATTCGGCACGATGGCGGATTTCGATGAGCTGCTTAAACAGGCGCATCGGCGTGGCATTCGCATCGTGATGGACTTGGTTGTCAACCACTCGTCCGACCAGCATCCGTGGTTCGTGGAGAGTCGGAAGAGCAAGGATAACCCTTATCGCGACTACTACATCTGGCGCAAACCGAAAGCGGACGGAAGCGCGCCGAACAATTGGGGTTCGTGCTTCGGCGGATCGGCGTGGCAGCTTGACCCGGAAACGAACATGTACTATCTGCACCTGTTCGCGCCGCAGCAGCCCGATTTGAACTGGAAGAATCCGAAACTGCGCGACGACGTGTACCGCATGATGACATGGTGGTGCGACAAGGGCGTGGACGGCTTCCGCATGGATGTCATAAGCATGATTTCTAAACCCGATGAAATGCCGGATGACCCGAACGCCCCCGTCGGCGGTTATGGAAACTTTGGCGCATACTGCATTCACGGTCCGCATGTGCATGAGTATTTGAAGGAAATGAACGCGCGGGTGCTGTCCCGCTATGACCTGATGACCGTGGGCGAAACGGCGGGCGTGACCATCGAGGAAGCACAGAAGTACGCCGGAGAGGATTCGCATGAGCTGAGCATGGTCTTCCAGTTCGAGCATGTGGACGTCGCCGGAAAGTACGGGGCGTGGCGCACGGAGCAGATTCCGATGCTGTTCCTGAAAAAGGTACTGAGCAAATGGCAGACGGAGCTGCACGGCAAGGCGTGGAACAGTCTCTTCCTTGGCAACCACGACCAGCCGCGCACCGTGTCCGCGTTCGGCGATGACCGCCCGCAGTGGCGCGTCCGCAGCGCGAAAATGCTGGCAACCTGCCTGCACATGATGGAGGGCACACCTTATATCTATCAGGGCGAAGAGCTGGGCATGACGAACTGCCCGTTCCAGTCGCTGGACGAGTTCCGGGATATTGACAGCCTGAACGGGTATCGCCGCTGGGTGACGGACGGGCCGCTCACGCACGACGAGTTCTTCCCCTACCTGCTGTTCAAGAGCCGCGACAATGCCCGCACGCCCATGCAGTGGGATGACAGCACGAATGCTGGATTCACCCATGGCACGCCGTGGATCCGCGTCAATCCGAACTACACGGAGGTCAACGCGGCGGCGGCGATGGCTGACCCGGATTCAACGTTCTACTACTTCCAGAAGCTCATCCGCCTGCGCAAGGCGCACCCTGTGATTGTGCATGGGCGCTATGCGCTGCTGGAAAAGGACGACCCGGCACTGTTCATTTATACGCGCACGCTGGATGATGCGCAACTGCTCGTGATGTGCAACTTCAAGGAGCAGACGCGAGAATGGACAATGCCGGCGGGCTTCGCGGGCGCGCAGGTGCTGATTTCCAACACCGGGCGGACACAGCAGGCGGAGCAGACCATCACCTTGCAGCCTTATGAAGCATTGGTGCTTCTGAAATAACATTGACGGGATAGAAAGGAGAATTTCAGATGAAAATGGAACTGGGTGCGCAGACATTTACCGTGCGGGACTATATGCAGACGACGTGGGACTTCCGGGAGGCGATGAAGCGCATTGCGGAAATCGGCTATACCTGCGTGCAGCTGTCGGCGGTGGGCAATGTGCCGGTTCAGGCGCAGCGGGACATCTGCGATGAATTCGGGTTGAAAATCGTTCTGACGCATACGAACCCGGATCGCATGATTGCCGACCCGGAGGGCGTCATCCGCGACCATGACATCCTCGGCTGCGACTACATCGGCATCGGCATGATGAACCCGAAGTACCAGCGCGCGGAGTGGATTGACCAGTTCGCAAAAGACTTCACGACCCCCGCGAAGAAGATGCGCGACGCGGGCAAACTGCTGATGTACCACAATCACAATCTGGAATGGACGCGCCTGCGCGACGGCCGCCGGATTATGGACGTGCTGCTGGAACAGATGCCGGCGGACTTGATGGGCGTGACGCTGGATACCTACTGGGTGCAGGCGGCGGGCGCGGATGTGCTGGAATGGATTGACATCCTGCAAGACCGCATCCCCTGCGTCCACCTGAAAGACATGTCCGTGAACGGCTTCGACCAGCGCAAGGCGGTCGTCGGCGAGGGCAATCTGAACTTCCCGAAGATTCTGGAAAAGCTGCAAACGCTGGGCAAGACGAAGTACATGCTCGTCGAACAGGACGACTGCTACGGCGAAAGCGCGTTTGACTGCTTGAAGCGCAGCTATGACAATGTGAGAAAGATGGGGTATTGAGCGATGGCAAAGGTGAAATTGGGTATTATCGGCGTCGGCAATATGGGCACGGGTCACAGCAAGAACTATCTGGACGGCTTGATGCCAGAAATCGAAATCACGGCGGTGGCTGACCGTAATCCGGCGCGCCGCGAGTGGGCGAAGGAGAATCTCCCCGGCGTGAAGGTTTTTGAGGAGGGCGTAGATCTCATCCATAGCGGAGCGTGCGAAGCCGTGCTGATTGCCACGCCGCACTATCAGCATCCGCCGCTGGCGATTGAAGCATTCAAAAACGGGCTGCACGTCATGGTGGAGAAGCCCGCCGGCGTTTACACCCTGCAAGTGCGCGAGATGAACGCCGAGGCGGACCGTCACCCGGAGCTGACCTTCGGCATGATGTTCAACCAGCGCACGAATTGCACCTACCGCAAGATGCACGAGCTGATTCACAGCGGCGCAATCGGTGACTTAAAGCGTGTCAATTGGATTATCACCGACTGGTACCGCACGCAGTTCTATTACGATTCCGGCGCATGGCGCGCAACGTGGGCGGGCGAAGGCGGCGGTGTGCTGCTGAACCAGTGCCCGCATCAGCTGGATTTGGTGCAGTGGCTGGTGGGACTGCCGTGCAAGGTGCAGGGTTTCTGTCACGAGGGCAAGTGGCACAGCATCGAGGTCGAGGACGACGTGACCGCCTATTTCGAGTACCCGAACGGCGCCACGGGCGTTTTCATCACCACGACCGCCGACGCCCCCGGCACGAACCGTTTGGAGATTACAGGCACGAAGGCGACGCTCATCTGTCAGGACGGCAAGCTCATCATGAAGAAGCTGGAAATGGACGAGCGTGAATGGTGCGCGACGTGTCAGGAAGGCTTCCGTGCGCCGTCCTACGAAACAATCGAGGTCGAGACGGACGGGCAGAATGGGCAGCATCCGGCGGTGCTGAACGCGTTTGCGGCGCATATCCTGCGCGGCGAACCGCTGGTCGCGGACGGACGTGAGGGCATCAATGGGCTGATGCTGTCCAATGCGATTCATCTGTCCTCGTGGCTGGGGCATCCGGTGACTTTGCCGATTGACGAGAAGCTGTTTTTGGAGAAGCTCAATGAACGTCGGGCAACGTCGCGGGTAAAGACAGGGGAAAGCGTTTTCAGTGATACAAATGGGACATATGGATCAAAGTAAAGAGGAGCTCCAAACACGAGGATAAACACGCGGGCAAAGCATGACAACGCGACCAACTCATACTATTTCCAAATGAGAATGCGCCAAGATGCGAAGCGAATTTTTCGCGCTGGCTAACGCGAATGAAACGCAGCGTAGCAGCGCTACGCTAAGTGGAATGAGCGGACGCAAGCGCGGAAAAGGCGCGAGCAGATGGCGCAGGTGAATTTGGAAATAGTATCAATTGCACCAGACAGGCGCGAACGGGTTGTATGCTTTCCTCCACAAAACCGCATAAAAAAGCGCCCTGCCCCGGCAAACTCATCCGCCGGAGCAGGGCGCTTTTCGATGCAGTTGTTCTGTTATATTATTTCCAGATAAAATGCACCAAGATGCGCCGCGAATTTTTCATTCTGGCTAACGTGAATGAAACGCAGCGTAGCAGCGCTACTCTAAGTGGAATGAGCGGACGCCAGAATGGAAAAGGCGCAAGCAGATGGTGCAGTTGAATCTGGAAATAGTATTACACGCTGACCGTTTCCCCTGCTTTAATCGTCATGACCTCGCCTTTGTTCTCCACCCAAATGTCGGTGGCGGTCGGGTTAAAGACGATGTGCCCGTCGGCGCTGGTACGCAGCTGGCGGCTGGCGTTCAGGTAGTCCACAATCTCGATATTTGTCGCGTACCAAATATCCTTCTTGCCGCTCATTTTCTCGCAGAAGGCGCGGATAACCTCCCAGTTGTTATGCTGCTCAAACTCGTAGCTATGTCCCCACAGGTAGAACAGCTTCAGCCCGAATGGCAATTTCCCCGTAAGGAAGCGGTCGCACAGCTCGTCCAGCTTCGGGTCATCGTGATGGCAAGTTGGGTTGAGGCGCAGCCATTCGTTGGGAATCTCAAAGTTGTGGGTGCTGACGACAGTGCGGGCATAAGCAATGCCGCAGGTGCGCAGGGTGTCGACGGCTTCGTCGCTGTATGTGCCGTAAGGGTACGCAAAGCCGCGGACGATTTTGCCAAACAGCTTTTCCAGATTATCGCGGTCAGCAAGAACCTCATAGGCAATGCGCGGCGCGGGAATCGCGGACAGCGACGCATGGGTCAGCGCGTGGGATGCGACTTCGTGGCGGCCGCCGGCATAGAGCGCTTTAATGGCGGATTCACTCATGCGGCGGTAAATCGTGCCGGCAGGGTAAACCGTGCCTTCTGGGGCAAACCAGCCGCTGTTGAGGTTGAAGGTGGCGAGAATACCGTATTCATCGAGGATGCGGATGAGTTCGATGTCGGTTTCCACGCCATCGTCGTAGGAGAGGGTCAGCGCCTTGCGCAGACCGTAGGGGTAGAGAATCATCATGGGAAAAGACTCCTTTCTTTGTGGGTAATAAATGATTGGCAAAAGAATCTCTTTTGCCTTGGTTACGCGAGTTTATTGGGAAAGTGCTTTTTGTTGCAGGGGTGCACCTGCGGGCGCACAAAAAGGTCAAGCCTTTTGCTTCCGAGTAAACAGCTTTTTCAGTGCCCACGCGCAGGGCTTTTCAATCAGCAGGGTGATGAGAATCGCGCCGAGGAGGGATAGACCGAAGCAGAGCGCCATGTACTGGTTTTGCCACGGCTGTTCTCCGACGCGGTTCGGTTCATTGCTCACGGACGGCGGGATGCGCAGCCGCTTCAGGTGGACAGCGAGGTTCTGATGCAGCAGGTAGTAGTTCATCGAGATGGCGGAAAGCCAGCCCATGACGCGGTTGCCCATCAGGAAGCGCAGGGGGCGCACGGCGAAGGGGAGCGAAAGCATCAGCCCCGCAATCGTCAGGCAGAGCAGTGGACGGCGCATCATCTGCGCGGCCTGCATGGCAGCTTGTCCGGACGTGTACGCCTGTGCGCGGATGACGCGGAGCATCCCGTAGAGAGAGACGCAGAACACAAGCGTCGCCGCGCCCTGCCAGAGCCACTTGCGGCGGCTTTCCGCCGGGTACAGCTGCGTCAGGCGCACATACAAGATGGACGCGCCCATGCCCATTGCGTAAACATCAAGGAAATTCGCCAGCTGATTGACAACCATGTTGTACTCGTCCAGCCGCCATAAACACCAGCCGCGGAACGCAAACGCGACCGCCGCCATGCTCATCAGCGTACCGAGCGGGTTCTTCATCGCGCCCTTCGCCAGCAGGGGGAAAATCAGGTACGCCTGCATCTCGATGGCGATTGTCCACGATGCAACGCCAATAGGCGTGGCAATGTAGGTGGCGTAATTGAACGTCTGCGTGAACGTCAGGTGCATGAGGACGTCGCGGACGGCTTCTGATGTGCGCCCGTAGAGGTTGTACGGAATCGCGACGACAACAAGCATCAGCAGCGTCAGAAAATAATAGCTGGGCACAATGCGCATGATGCGCCGCTGATAGAACGCCTTCGTGTCCGGCACGCGCTCGCCCAGCATCATCGTCCGCGCATACGGCAGGAACAGCAGAAAGCCCGACAGCAGGATTGTGCCGTCAACCGGCATATATCCGGCGCGCAGCAGATAGTCCAGCGAGTAACGGCCAATCGACGGCGTAAGCCACGACTGCTGCCAGAAGTGGTACCAGCTGACAATGAACACCAGCAGCACGCGCAGCCCGTTCAGCTCCGGGATTCTGCGGCAGTTCGGGCGATAGGCGGTCATGAATCCGCCTCCAGCAGGGCACGCATTCCCATCACATAGCCGTAGAAGCCGAAGCCGACAATCTGCCCCTGGCAGGCGCTGGCGGTGACGGACTTGTGGCGGAATTTCTCCCGTGCGTGGACGTTGCTCATGTGGCACTCGATGACCGGCATCGGCACGGACGCAATCGCATCATGCAGCGCGACGGACGTGTGCGTGTACCCACCCGGATTGAACACCGCGCCGCAGAAGCCGTCGAAGTACGCCTTTTGCAGCGCATCAATCAGGTCGCCCTCGTGGTTGGACTGCACACAGCGCACCTCCACGCCGAGCTTTTCCGCTTCCGCATGGCACAGCGCAAGCAGATCGTCATACGTCTTTGCGCCATAAACTGCCTTTTCACGCAGCCCAGTCAGGTTGATGTTCGGGCCGTTGAGAATGAGAATCTTTTTCGGTTCGCTCACAGCAAATGCAGCTCCTTCATCAGCGTTTCCGCAAGGTTCGGCGGCATGGAACACCCCTGCCAGATGCTTTCGGCTTCCACCGCCTGCGCAATGAGCATATACAACCCCGTGCAGGCGGGCGTTCCAGCACGTTTCGCAGCGGCGGTCAGTACCGTTTCCGCCGGGTTGAAAATAATGTCCGCTACGCCGTCGGCGCGGGCGACGATGCTGGTCAAGTGCGCCGTATCTATCGGACAGCCCTCGACGCGCGGGTACATTCCGGCAGGGGTCGTGTTGACAATCAGCCCGCCCATGTCAGGGAAGCGCGCATAGAAATCGTCGTAGCTGATTTCATCCGCGTGCTTCGGGCTTCGGGAGACGACCCACGTTTCGCGCGCGCCCATGCGCTCCACGGCATTCCGGCAGGCGCGCATCGCTCCGCCTGAACCGAGGATGAACACCGGGCGTCCGTCCGGATTCATGCCGAAATAGCGCAGCATCTGCTCAAAGCCGGGGTCGTCCGTGTTGTAGCCGCGGCTTGTCTTGCCCGTCAGCACTGTGTTGACCGCCCCAACCTCCCGCGCAAAAGGGGTAATCTCATCCAGCAGGGGCATCACGTCCGTCTTGTACGGCACGGTGATATTGAAGCCATCCAGCGTGCACAGCAGTTCCGGTACAACCGCCGCCAATTCACCGCGCGGAATCTCAATCAGGCGATAACTCGCCGCCAGAGAGATTTTCTCCCAAATCGCCTCGTGAATGGGGACGGACAGGCTGTGCCCAAGCTTCTCCCCAATCAGGCCGTACTGCTTCATGGACATGCACCTCCGGGCTGCTTTGTTCCCATTATAGCATGATTTAATCAAGGGAGCAATGCTTGCACAGTTTTTTTCCGTTTTTGCATTTTGGGTGCAACGAATGGCATTTCTGATTCGTCTAATAGGTAACAGGCTGGAAAAGGAGGGAGCGTATGGGCAGACGGCTGATAAGCTGCTGCATGGCGCTGCTAATGCTGGGGTGTGCGCTGGCAGAGGACGAATTGGACATCACTTACCGCTTCGGCAGCCGCGAGGAGCAGAAAATTGCGGTGACAATTGACGACTGCTATCACGCGGAGGATGTTCGGGCGGTGCTGGATATTTTGCAGGCAAACGACGTCCGCGCGACGTTCTTCCCCATCGGCAAGGCGCTCAAATATGAGGACGCGGCGCTTTGGCAGGAGGTTGTGGCATCTGGGTGCGAAATCGGCAATCACTCATGGGGACACACTTACCTTACGAAGCTGAGTCGGCAGAAAATCAAGTTCCAGATGCTTCGGACGCAGGAAAAAGTGGATGCACTGCTGGACTGCCATTATCCCATGCAGGTCATGCGTCCGCCGATGGGCAAGACGAACCAGAAGGTGGAGGAAAGCGTCGCGGCGGTTGGTTATCTGGCGGTTGTCAAGTGGGATGTGAGCGAGACCGACCCGGTAAAGGCACTGGCGGCCGTGCAGAACGGCAGCATCCTGCTCTTTCATGCGCGGAAGAAGGACGCGGAGTGCCTGTCCGTGCTGATTCCGCAGCTGGTGGCGGAAGGCTATCAGCTGGTCACGGTGTCGGAACTGCTGGGACTGCCGGAAATTGTATGCAGCGCGGAAAAGTACGTCTATCACCGCCGCGATACGGAGGAAAATATCCGCCCTGATGCTGTTCCCCAGAATTGACAACCCTTCCCCATTCCGGTATAATGAAAGACGGGAAAAGGACGTTTTGCTGTGGCAAAATCAAGCATGAAGAGGAGTGAACCCTGATGAAGAAACGACTGTTGGCGCTGCTGAGTGCCATCGTGCTGATGGGTAGTGTATCGCTGGCGGAAAACACGGAAGAATCGGCGGAAACCCCGGCGACGGCGGAACCGATGGTTTCCTTGCCCATCGATTTCTCTCCCGGTATGCCCGCTGATCCGGACGGCTTTACCCTCGGCGACGGCACTTGGAGCTATGAGGATCCCACCATCAGCGTGCAGGTGACGCAGAAGCGCAAGGCGGAGTGCGACTATTGGGTTGCGCATATCAAGATAGCGGATGCTTCCCAGCTGCGCACCATGTCCGCCGGCGGCTTTGACTCCACCCGCACGGTCAAGGGCACGATTATGGCCAAGCGCAGCAACGCCATCCTTGCCATTGACGGCGATTATTTCTGCTATACCGGCATCGGATATATTGTTCGACAGGGCACGGAGTATCTTGACCACCTGCGCGGCGACCGCGACGTTCTCCTGATTGATGAGGACGGCGATTTCCACTATGTCCTCCGCCCCAAGCGCAATTCGCTTGACGGCACGGTGGACGGCAAGAAGGTCATCAACAGCTTCTTCTTCGGCCCGGTGCTGGTGCGCGAGGGCAAAGCCGTGTTGAACCCGATGGCGGAAGGCATGGCGTTCGATGAGCCGCGGCAGCGCATGGCGATTGCGCAGGTTGGCCCGCTGGAATATATGGCGATTTGCTGTGCGTCGCAGGCGCGCGGTTCGATGGGCATGACGCTCCAGCAGTTCGCGCGGCTGTGCGCTGACGAAGGCGCGTATATCGCCTATAATCTCGATGGCGGCGACTCCACCATGATGATTTTCAACGGCGAGAAAATCAACGACGTACTGAATGAAAACACCCGCGCCATCTCCGACATCGTGTACTTCGCGTCGGCATGGACAGGTGAGGAGGCGGACGAGTGAATACCGTCTATTGGGTGCTTGTCGCGTTCGGGCTTGATGTGCTGAATGCCCGTCTGTGCGCCCGGAATGTGCGCTATCTGCCGATTCTGCCCGCTATTGTGCTGGGCGCGGTGCTGTCCAAGGTCACTTATGTGGTGCTGCAATGGCACTATGCGTTCCCGCACTGGGGATGGGGTGCGTTCACTGTCCTTCGGCCGGATACGTTCTGCTTCTTCGGCGGCGCGGTCGGCGTGGTGCTGGGCGTCATCATCAGCGCAAAGCTGACGCATCAGCGCGTCCTGCCCGTGCTGGATGCGTTTGCCCCGGCGGGTGCGCTGCTGGTCGCCATTGCCCGCTTCGGCGAAAAGTATCTGGGCGAAATCGGCACGGCGGGCTTTGAGATGCCCGAACAGCTGGCGTTCTTCCCCTTTGCCCTGACGAACGAGTGGGGCGAAAGCTATCCCGCCATCTTCATGCTGTCCTGCCTTGCGGCGCTCATTGTGGCGATTGTCGGTCTAACCCGCAAGCCAGGTGGACGCGATGGTCAGCTTTTCCTGCGCACGGCGTTTTATCTGGCGCTGCCGCAAATCATGTGCGAGAGCCTGCTGGCGGAGTGCATGAAGTGGGGCTTCGTGCGGGTGCAGCAGCTCCTGTGTGCGCTGACGCTGCTGGCAATTCTGCTTGCCGAGTGCCGCCGTGCGTCGGGTTCGTTGTCCTTTGCGAGGCGCTGGTGGCCGGTTGGCGCGCTGCTCCTGTGCGCGGCGGGGCTGGTCGGCGTGGAGTTCGCGCTGGATAAGTCCGGTTTGCCCGCATTCGTGGGGTACGGCGCGATGGTCGTGCTGCTGGCGCTGATTGCGGCAGCGGAATGCGGGGCGGCGAAAAGGGTGAAGGCAGCCTGCAACGTGAACAGCTAACACATTAGGGAGAATGGGCGAAATATGGCATATGGAAAAGCAATTGAACTATTTCTGGTGGACGGTGATGCGAATGGTCTGATTACGGCAGAACTTTCCAACTGGAATGGGAAAGCCATCAAAATTCCGCGTACCGATGTGAAGGACTGCAATCGTCAGGACATCACAGAAACCGGTGTGTATTTCTTGTTTTGCCAAGAGGATGATGGCACTGATGGCGTGTATATTGGCGAAGCCGAAAATGTGCAGAGACGTTTGATTCAGCATCTGAATGATTACAATATAGGCAAGGAACAGTATTACTGGAAAACTGCTGTTATCTTTACTGGCAGAGACTTAAATAAAGCACATATTCGGTATCTCGAAAATAAACTGGTCAAGATTGCCCGTGAGTGTAAGAACTACAAGGTTCTGACGAAAAGTACTTACGGTGATACTGTTTTGAAGGAATCACAGATTGCATCAATGGAAGAGTTTATTGACAATATCCGTGTTCTCATCAATACGCTGGGGTATAAAGTTCTTATTCCAGCTCCTCAAGCAACGGATACGACACAATACCTGTTCTGTAAGGGGAATAATGGTGAAGCCAAAGGTTTTTTAAGCACAGAAGGTTTGACCGTGCTTAAGAACTCTCGAATTTCTGACCATACGGCTCCTTCGTTTGAAACACGCGGTAAGTGCTATTTCCAACTGCGCAATCGTTTGATTGAAGATGGCATCATTGTGGATGGTGTATTCCAAACGAATCATGAGTTTACTTCGCCTTCGGCAGCGTCTGCCGTAATACTTGGGCATATGTCGAATGGCAATCTTGACTGGAAGAGTGTGAATGGAACACAATTGAAAGACCTTTGATGAGAAAATCAACGAAGGAAGCTGACAGCATGTCAAACATCATTGCAGAGCATAAAAATCAGGGGCGTCCCTCTCCATTCCGAGAGAGACGCCCTGCATCATATACGGAATTACCCAATATTTCGGGTTGAATTTGACGGTAAATTCGGGTATAATACAGACGAAGGGAGTTGATAACATGACGAACATCGTCCCTATTTCTGACTTGAAGAACTATACCGAGGTTCTCAGCCATTGCGATAACGGTTCGACCGTCTACCTCACCAAGAACGGACGCGGCAAATATGTAGTACAGAGCCTTGCAGAGCATGAGAAACTTCAGGCGACGGTGAAGCTGCTTGCCGAACTTGCTAAAGGTGTCGAATCCATCCGCACGGAAGGTCTTTTGACCATCGACGAGGCGTTTGCCGGGCTGGATGAGGAAAAGCAAGACCCGAAAGAAGGTTGAGTATGGCGAAGGTGACACTTTCCAAAGAAGCGCAGCGCGACATAATAGCCATTCGCAACTACATTCGGGATGAACTGTGCAATCCGAGCGCTGCCAAGCATATTATCGCCTGTCTCAAAAAGAGCATCCAGTCCCTCGAAAAGTTCTCCGGGCGTGGTCGTCCGCTGGACGCGCTGCTGTCTGTTCATACGGAATACAGATACCTTGTGTGCGAAAATTACTGCATCTTTTATCTGGAAGACAATGAGCGGGTAATCATCGTCAGGATTCTGCATCAGCGCCAAGACAGCCTGCGGGCGCTTTTCCTTGAAAAGTAACCCAAAAATCATGGGGCGTCCCTCTCCATTCCGAGAGAGACGCCCCATTCTTCTGTCCTTATTTCTCCACCTTCGTCAGCCGAATCCGCACATTCGCCCCATTGCGCTGATCAAAGAGCCATGCGCTGGTGGCGCTGATGCCGGTCAGCTGGTGCGTAGCGGTCAGCGAATCAGCGGATGCGCCGGTGCGGATGGTCAGACCATCCACCGCGAAATACAGCGATTCGCCCGCAAGTGTGCAGGTGCCATCGAGATTGAACGTGTAGGCGTTTCCTTCCGTATCCTGCCATGTGCCAAGCACCAGATAGCACGCTTCCTTCAGGCGCTCCTTCACGCGGCGCTCGTCGCTGATTTCCTGATAGTACGGGTACGCCTGATACACCTGTCCGGCGGCATAATAGCTTTCGCCCGCCTGATAGCAGCTTTCGCGGAAAATATCGCGCAAATCGGCGTAATCCGCGGGCAAATTCTCCATGTTCAGATTCATCAGCAAATCAGCCACCGCCGTGTACTCCTGCTGATTGTACTGTGCGCGGGCGCTGTCGGCAATCGGGCCGTAGTAGGCGGCATACTGCGCCGCGGCGCGATCGGCGGCATCGGAATAGTCGCCCGCCTGCGTGAAGAACTGCGCTGCCGCCAGCGAAAGCGAATCCGCCACGGCTTTTTCGCCCTGCGCATAGCGCACGATTTTAAGCTGTTCATCCGCGTCGGAATAGCCGGAAATGCTTTCCAGCAGCGTCGCCGCTTCGTCTAACTGTCCGGCTTCTTTCTTTTGCAGCGCAATGGCGTAGTCGCACGCCTTCAACTGCGTCGCGGCATCCTCATACGTTCCCAGCGCGGCGAAAATCTCCCGCGCATCGGTGTACTGCTGATTTTGCAGCAGCAGCGCCGCCTGTTGGTACTGCGTCGCGGCAAGGCTCGCTTCGTCGCCCAATTCGGCGTAGATGACGGCGGCGGACTGCAGATTGTCCAGCGCGCCGGTCGATGCAAGCGCCTGCGCCTTCATCGTGCGCACTTCGCTGATTTTCTGCGCGCTGTCCTTGTAGTCGCCCAAGGCTTCATACAGCGCGATTGCGCCGTCGTAGTCGCCATCCTGCGCCTTCTTCGCCGCCCAGTCGTAGTTGCACAGACGAATCATGTCCGCCGCTTCGGAGTAATCCGAAACAGCCGTAAACCCGGCAATCGCAGCTTCATACTCGCCGCGCGAATACGCAATCTGCGCCGGCTGATACACGCAGTCTTTCAGCAGTGTCGCGACATCATTGTAATCTGCCGGCAGCTGATTCAGCAGCGCCGTCGCCGCATCGAAATCCAGCGCTTTCATTTCCACCAGCGCCTGCTGATAGATAGCTTGCTTCCACAGGTCGTCCGCATCGCTGTAATCGCGGATGTTCTGCAGCAGCCGCGCTGCTTCCTTGAATTTTCCAGCCTCCAGCGCCTTCACCGCCGGAGCGTAATAGCTGACGTTTGCCTGTTCATCGGCATCCTCATAGCCCTTCGCAAGGTAGAACTGCTCGGCGGCGGTTGTGGTTTCTCCTGCCGCTTGCAGCTGCTTGCCATAGGCGTAATGCGCCTGACGCGCCAGTTCCGCCGCGCCCTCGTAATCCGGAATTTCCTCCAGACAGGCAATGGCGGATACCGGGTCAGGATTGTCGCCCTCCAGCAGGCTCTTCGCCTCCAGATACCACGTTTTTTCGATGAGCGCTGCGCTGTCCTGATACCCGTTCAGCGCGGTCAGCCCTTCGCGGATGGCATCGTAGTCGCTTGCCGTCTCCATTTCGGCAGATAGGCGGCGATACGCGATTTCCTGCAGCTGCGTCCGCGAATTTTCGTAATCACCCAGCGCCGTGAACAGCTTTTCGGCATCATCCAGCTTGCCCTCGTTCAGCAGCAGCAGACCCTCCTGATAGTCGGCAGACTTGCGCAGGTCGTCCGTGCGCGTCTGGTCCGTCAGCGTGTCCAGCAGCGTGCGCGCCTGTGCAATATCCTCCGCTGTCACGTTGTCGCTGTCCAGCAGGGCTTCCGCATGGCGGTAATTGCTTTTCTCCACCATGTCCGCCGCATCTTTGTAGCTGCTGATTTCCGCGAATTTCTCCGCCGCGGCGGTATATTCACCATTGGTGAGCGCCGTCTGCGCGTCGCTGTACTTCATTTGCGGCAGGAGATGGAACATGATGCCGTAGCCGCCGCCAAGAATCAGCACAATCAGCGCAACCGCCCCCGCCACAACGCGGCGGTGCCGACGGCGCTTGGTCACTTCCTGCTCACGCTGGGCTTGCAGCTTTGATGTTTCCTCCACGACGACGCGGTTCTGGTCGTCCGTCGCCTTTTCGCGCGCGGCAATCACGGCGTCCACCGCTTCTTTGCTGAAGTGGGTGAACACATCGCGCTTATCGCGTCCGCAGCGGGCGCACGTCGCGACAGACACGGGATTCGGACGGCCGCAGACACACAGCCATAGGTCGCCCTGCATTTCGGGATATCCCGCCGCCATGTTGCCTGCCACCTCGCGCAGCTCACTCAGCGCGGTACTGCGGTGCAGGTTATTCGGCGTGTACTCCGTCAGTGGCTCTTTGCCGCGGCGCCAGATGCTGCTGTTATCGTACCAAACCTTCTCGATAATCGCTTCGCAGCCGCCGACGTTCGCGGGCTCTTCCACCGGCACGGTCATGGAGAATGTACGCATGGGTGCGCCGGTCAGCCCGTGCGCACGGTGGGTGATGCGGGTGATTTCCTGTCCGTCTGGATCAAGCAGGGTGAGGGTGACTTCCACGGAGACGACCTGCTGTCCGGAGAGATTGAACAGGGTCAGCTCGCAGGAAGGGAAGCCAGTATTGGGCGCATCAATGCGCCAGACCTCGACGGGGCTATTCAAATCAATCTTCAAGGGCAAATGCCTCCTTTGCAGCGTGCATTTTTGTTACTTGTTTTTTCTTGTTGCAGGGGGAATCGCCTCCGCGGAGGCGAGGAAGGGGCTTTTCGGTCGCCACTTCCATGCTTTGGAGTATTGTAGCTTCTATATCCCGTTCCCAGATAAACACGCGGAAGAAATATGCAGAAGTCACCAACTCCATCGCGCGGAAGGGTCAAGGGAGGGGACTTCGTCCCGTTTCATTCTCCCTTGCGGAGTCCAGAGGCAGAGCCTCTGGCGCCTCTCCTCACTCAATATACACCATGATTTCAGAGAGGACGGACGCGGTGAATTCAAGGCGCAGAACAACGCGCACGCCGTCATCAAGGACAAGACCAAAGCGCATGACCGTGCCGTCCACGGTGTACTCCACCACGCCATACTGACCGCTTTCTTCGTCGCCGTAAAGGTGCTCAGTGTCGTTCTCATCAATCGCGGTGTTGTCATTGCGGAAACGGTTGTATACCTGCGCGAAAGTGTCGCCGATGCGGCTCGCGCGCGGGCCTTCCATGCCATCGGCAGCAATCAGCAGCATTTCCACCTGCGGGTTCTGCTTCTGCGCGTCGTAGAGGAACGTGATGTCGCACGCCGCGAACGTCATCGTGCGCACATAGCCGTCTGTGCCGTTCTCCACCCACACGTCGTCAATCACGTCTCCCAGCACGTCCGCAGCGGATTCCGGCGTCAGGCTCATGAAGTCAATGCCGGAGAACTGCAAGTCCGTCCCGTCAAACATGGGCAGCTCCGCGCCGTTGTAGCTCGACGGAACCTGCACATAGTCGTCAAAGAGCGCATCAAAGCGGAGATTGTCGCGCACAGTGCTGATTTCCGCCTCGGTCGTGCGCGCGGACAGACCGTAAACGCGAATCGCGCTGACGATATTGTCCTCCATCGTAAAGATGACGCCCGTGTCCGTGTAGCCCTCGCCATCGGTTTCCACGCGCTCATGCACGGCGTATTCCACCGTCTGCACGCGCTGACCGTCGCGCTTCACTTCGCCCCATCTCATGCTTTCCGGCAGCAAGTCCAGCACATACAGCACGGCGGATTCGCGGCTGCCGCGCAGAGACGGGTTCTCACTGTAATTTGCTTCCAGCACGATGGACAGTTCGTCGCCCACCTGAATATCGCGCGGGCCCTGCTCTTCGGCGCTCGTCAGGACGATGGAAAGCAGCTGCGTGTCAATGCTCATCGCGGGCGAATCGGCATAAATCGTGCCGAAGGAATACTCGAAGGCATAGCCGTCCTCGGTCTTGGCATCCGCCGGATCGTTCAGGGGCGTAGAGGCCATTGCCAGCGTCTGCATCCGCGCGGCGAAGGCTTGCAGTTCCGCCAGCGTCAGGGCATCCGCGCTGTTGTCCTGCGCATCTTCCGCCGATGCGAAGATGCAGCTTACCCCCATCAAGACCGTCAGCAGCAGACAGAACATCCGTTTCATCATCGTCAAGCGCTCCTTTTTTCGGAAACGATATGATTTACCAATGCTATTGTACCGCAAAAATCCGCCCTTGTACACCCTCGAAATGTGTGGAAAATGTAAACTTTGCGCAGAAAATCGCGGAAAAAAGACGATTTGCAGAAAAATATTCCACCTATTCCGCGGAAAATTCTCGATTTGCGCCACAAGGATGAGGAAGAATCCGACGCTGTTTCCAGCGCATCCGCCAAATCTCCCAAAATGCGCCAGCAACGAACATCCGCCCCCTGTCGTTGGATGGGTGAAGCGGAAAGAAACGCCGCTTCAAAAGCACAACCTTTCTTCCATGGAAAGCAAAAGGAGGCAACAATCCATGAACAAGAAGAATCTGACTCGTGTGGCTGGTCTGAGCGCGGCGGCGATGCTCGCGCTGAGCGGCATGGCGATGGCAGAAACGACCGAGAGCGCGCTCGTCAAGGGCGGCGCGCTGAACCTGCGCGAAACCGCGTCGCTGGACGCGAAGGTGCTGGGGCAGTACCCCACCGGGACGCTGGTGGAAATCATCAAGGCGGGCAGCGAATGGCATCGTGTCAGCGTGAACGGCAAAACCGGATACATGTTGGCAAAGTACCTGAATAGCGCTGACAGCGCTATCTCCGCGACCGTCCGCACCAACACCGGCACGGGGCTGAACCTGCGCGAGCAGCCGAACATGAACGGCACGATTATCATGGCGATCAAGAACGGTCAGTCCGTCAGCGTTCTGCAGAAGAGCAGCCCTTGGAGCCGCGTCAAGGTCGGCAACCGTGAGGGCTATGTGGCAACGAAGTACCTGAACTTCGGTTCTTCTTCCGGCAGCGTGTCCGGCACGGCGGCTGTCGTTCATAACCCGAAGAGCACGCAGGTGCTGAATCTGCGCCGCGAACCGAACCTCGACGCGCAGGTGCTGGCATACTATCACAACGGTACGAAGGTGACGATTCTGGGCAATGTGGACAGCAAGTGGGTCAAAGTACAGGTGACGGACGGCAAGATTGGCTACATGATGAAGCAGTATTTGAAGGTGAGCGGGGGAGCGGGCGAAGTGAAGCCGTTCACGGCAAAGCTGTGGAACGTCAACGGCGGCAGCTATGTGAATTTTCGGAAGGGTGCGTCGCTGAATGCGGAAGTACTTGCGCGCGTGCCGGTGGGTACGGAAGTGAAGGTGCTGGAGCACGGCACGGATTGGTGCAAGGTTGAGGTTGATGGCAAGACCGGGTATATTTCGACTTGGTTCATGAAGTGGTAAGGGATAGGGTTAGGGCTAACACCCAAAAGAGCAACACGCGGAAGAAGTAAGGCAGTGAAGCCAACTCAATCGCGAAAAAGGGTCAAGGGGCGTTGCCCCTTGCGGAGTCCAGAGGCAGCGCCTCTGGTGGGGTTTGGGGCAACGCCCCAACTGCTCCACGGGCGACCAATTCAAAGGAAGAAGCCCGCAAAAGCGCAGGCAGCGAAGCGTCCCTGCCAGTAACTTTGCGCGTCCTCAGACGCGCCCCCCAACTCGCTTTCCCCACCACTTGCACATTGTCGCGCCAAATGGGCGCGACCGAGAAGCACGAAAGCCATCCTCCTAACAATTTTTCTACAACTCCATAAAAACAGGCTCATGCCCCCAAATCACCGGGACATGAGCCTGCTTTCTTATCTTGCCTTTTCAATCAGCATATGCAGCGCGTGCTTCATGGCCAGCGTGCGGATGCGCTCACGGTTGCCAGAGAGCGCCAGCCGAACCGCGCTTGTGCCGCCCGCCGTCGATACGCCGACGCACACCGTCCCCACCGGACAGTCCTCCGTCCCGCCGTCCGGCCCCGCGACGCCCGTCGTACTCACCGCAATGTCCACACCCAGCCGCTTCCGCGTGCCTTCCGCCATTGCGCACGCCGTCTCCACGCTCACCACGCCGAAACGCTCGATGACCTCCGCAGGCACATCCGCCAGAATCGTCTTCGTGTCCGTCTGGTACGTCACCAGTCCCGCGCGGACAACCGCTGATGCGCCCGGAATATCCACCAGCGCCGCAACGACCTTGCCGCCCGTCAAACTTTCGCACGTCGCGCACGTCATACCCTGCGCCCGCAGCGTCTCAATCGCCGTTTTCGCCAGTGAACCGCCGTCTGTTTCCTCTATCGCGTACACAACATTGCCCAGACGCGCCTTGACTTCCGCCAGCAGCGGCGTCAGCAGCGCCAGCGCCTTCTCCGCCGTATCAGCGCTTGCCGTTGCGCGCAGCTGCACCTCGCCTAAGGAGCAGTAGGGCGATAACGTCGGATTTTCTCCGTTCTCCAAGTCGCGCAGGCGCGTGTCCACCTCGGATTCACCCATGCCGAAGATGCGCACATACCGGCTCACCAGCGCGCGCCCTGACCGCGCCATCAGGTACGGCTCGACCGATGCGGTGAACATCGGCTCCAGCTCGCAGGGCGGGCCGGGCAGGTGGATAACGACTTTTCCATCACCCATCGGGACAATCGCGCCGGGGGCTGTGCCGTTCGGGTTCATCAGCAGCGTAGAATCCGCCGTGAACATAGCCTGAGAAAGGTTGTTGAGGGTCATGTTGCGGTGATACTGCTGGAAGCGGGTGCGAACCATTTCCTCCGCTTCCGGGAAGAGGACAAGCTCCTTGCCCGCAACCTTTGCCGCCACGCGCTTGGTGATATCATCGACCGTCGGGCCGAGGCCGCCGGAGGTAATGACGATATCCGCGCGGCTGAGCGCAAGGCGGTAGGCGTCCTCCAATCGCTGCGCGTTATCGCCCACGACGGTTTGGTGCTGCTGCGTGATGCCCAGCGCGGACAGGCGGCGCGAGAGGAACTGCGCATTGGTGTTGAGGACTTGCCCCATCAGGAGTTCCGTGCCGACACATAGAATTTCTGCAATCATGGTATTCTCTCCGAAAGAAGGTGCTTCTTTCAATCGCAGGGGTTTCGCCGCTGCGGCGGCGACAAGGGGGCAATGGAAACAGACGAATGTCTGCGGTCGCCCCCTTGACCCCTTCGCATCCCATCTAAGCGAGTTGAGTTTAAGCGAAGGGTTTTAAGGTAACACCGCACAAATGAGGTGGTCGGCTGGCGAATGGATTTTTCGTCAGATGCAAATGCAAATTTCGAAGGTTTACTGGCGGTAAATCGAGAAATTTGCATGATGCAGATGGCGGAAAAGACATTGCCAGACGCGCCGCCGAATTGTGCGGTGGTGCCTTAAGTTTGTGTACTGATGCACTTTGCCGAAATAGTGCTTATTTTCCCAATTTGCTGATGCCGGATGCTTTCGCGCAGTCCATGACCGCCTTCGCGACGGCGGGGGCGACGCGCTTGTCAAACGCGCCGGGGATGATGTAGTCCTCTTTCAGCTCATCGTCCGAGACGATAGACGCAATCGCGCGGGCGGCGGAGAGCTTCATTTCCTCCGTAATATCTGTCGCCTGTGCGTCCAGCGCACCGCGGAAAATGCCGGGGAAAACCAGCACGTTGTTGATTTGGTTCGGATAGTCGCTGCGCCCGGTCGCAATGACGCGCGCGCCGCCCTTCGCGGCTTCTTCCGGCATGATTTCCGGCGTGGGATTCGCCATTGCGAACACAATCGCGTCCTTCGCCATCGTCGAAACCATTTCCGCCGTGACGATTTTCGGGGCGGAAACGCCGATAAACACGTCCTTACCCTTCATCACGTCCGCCAGCGAACCGCGCTCGTTGTGCCGGTTCGTGATTTCCGCCATCTTGCGCTGCGCCGGATTCAGCCATTCCTCGTCCACGCTGACCGCGCCCGCCCGGTCCACCAGCACGATGTTGCCCGCGCCGAATTGCAGCAGGAGCTTGGCGATGGAGATGCCCGCGCTGCCCGCGCCGTTGATGACGATGTTCACATTCTCCATCTTCTTGCCAACCAGCCGCAGCGCGTTCAGCAGACCCGCGGAGACGACAATCGCCGTGCCGTGCTGGTCATCATGAAAGACGGGAATATCCAGTTCCTTGCGCAGGCGGCTTTCGATTTCAAAGCAGCGCGGCGCGGAAATATCCTCCAGATTGATGCCGCCGAACGTCGGCGCGATTGCCTTCACCGTCCGCACAATTTCGTCCACGTCCTTCGTATCCAGACAAATCGGGAATGCATCCACATCCGCAAATTCCTTGAACAGAATCGCCTTGCCCTCCATGACAGGCATCGCCGCCAGCGGGCCGATGTCTCCCAGCCCAAGCACCGCCGTGCCGTCGGACACCACCGCAACCAGATTGCCCTTGGCGGTGTAGCGGTACACATCGCGCGGGTCAGCATGAATGCGGCGGCAGGGTTCTGCCACGCCGGGGGTATACGCGGTGGACAGGTCATCGCGGTTCTCGACCTTCACCTTGCTCTGTACGGCAACTTTGCCGTGGTGTTCCTCGTGCATTTGCAGGGCAGCCTGATTATAATCCATAAAAATCGCTCCTTTTCAGGTCGAATGATGACACTTGACGGCATTCAGTGTACCACATTTAAAGAGAAAAAGGAAGGGCGAAAAATTCCGCATCGTCAACCAAAGCGCAAAAAGCAGTTGACAAACGCCCGAAACTATGGTAAACTCAAAACCGCATTTTGGTTTACGCAAGGAGGATTCCCGACGATGGAAAAGACGGCTTCTACAAAAAATACGACCTATACCTTGGTTGCAATTGCGCTGATGACGGCGGTTATCTGCGTGCTCGCGCCGCTCTCGCTGCCGATTGGCCCTGTGCCGATTAGCATGGCGACGCTGGTGCTGTTCCTGTCGATTTATGTGCTGGGCTGGAAGAAGGCAACCATCAGCGTCTGCCTGTACATCCTGCTGGGGCTGGTCGGTGTGCCGGTGTTCAGCGGCTTCACGGGCGGCGTGTCGAAGCTGGCGGGCGCGACGGGCGGCTACATCGTCGGCTATATCCCGATGGTGGCGCTGGCGGGCTTCCTGATGAGCAAGAGCGACAAGTGGTGGCTGCACATGCTGGCAATGGTCGCGGGTGAAGTCGTGCTGTACCTGATTGGCACGGTCTGGTTCTGCGTACAGGCGGGCAAGACGGCGAGCGCGGCGCTGGCCATCTGCGTCTATCCGTTCATTCCGCTGGACATCGTGAAGATGGTGATTGTCGTGCTGATTGGCCCGATGATTTCCAGCCGCTTGAAGAAGGCACACCTGAACGTTTAATACTATTTCCAGATAAGAATGCGCCAAGATGCGCCGCGAATTTTTCATTCTGGCTAACGTGAATGAAACGCAGCGTAGCAGCGCTACGCTAAGTGGAATGAGCGGACACCAGAAGGGAAAAGGCGCAAGCAGATGGCGCAGGTGAATCTGGAAATAGTATAAGGTGACATCGCCGCGTTGTGCGGTGTTGCCCTAATATAAACGATTTTCAAACGGCATTGCCATCTTCCCGCCAAGCAGAGAAGATGACATTCCGCAATTATGATGCACTGTCGTTTGGAAAATCATATCACATAAGCAGGGCGCTGTTCCGACCACCAAGCCGGACAGCGCCCCTTTATATTGTGTGCAATTAGCCGTGCTGACCTTCGCTCTGCAGCTGCATGTTCTCCACCACAATGTCGTGGATTTCACCCAGCGACGCGCAGTATTCCAGCACCTGCCACGGTTCGTTCGTGTGAAAGTGAATCTTAATCAATTCATCGTCCCCCACTGCCAGCAGACAGTCGCCCTTGAAATGCTCCGTGATGTAGTCGTTGATTTCGTCCTCGTCGAGGTCGTGCCCTTCAATGAGCAGCTGCGTGTCGAACTTGAATTCGAGAATCTCTGCCATGTGCTTCACTCCTTTTTTTGATTTTTTTCTGAACAGAGAGACTGCCCTCTGTTCATTTGCAAACAATCAGGTATTCTACAATGCAGTCGCTTTTTCCTGCCTATTCGGGCAGAAAAAGAATTCATGCGCGATTGTGTTGGTTTTTCTTCCATACGCCTTCCGTGCGTTTCTTCTTTTTTCTTACATGCGTTCGGGTGCTTCGATGCCAATCAGCCACAGCCCCGTCTTAATAACATCCTTCGTCGCCTTCGTCAGCGCCACGCGCGCGGCGGCCGTCGCCGGTTCACCATCCAGAATCCGATGCTCATAATAGAACTTATTATACGCCTGCGCAATATCCGTCACAGCGCGGGTAATCATTGACGGCTCATACTTTTCCGCCGCTTCCTTAATGACATCCGGGAAGCGCCCCAGCAGACGCAGGAGCGCCTGTGCCTCGTCGTCCGTCAGCGCGTTCATATCCGCTTCGGGCAGGGACATTTCCGCCGCCTTGCGCAGGACGGAGCAGCAGCGTGTGTGGGTGTACTGCACATACGGGCCGCTTTCGCCGTCGAAATTCAGCGCGCGATCCCAGCAGAAATCAACGTCCTTGATTCGGTTGTTGCTCAAATCGGTATAGACAACCGCGCCGATGCCGACCTGACGCGCAACATCCTCTTTGTTCGGCAGATTCGGGGACTTTTCGTTGATGATGTCCAGCGCTTTCTTCTGCGCCTGCTCCAGCAAATCTTCCAGATAGACGACGTGCCCCTTGCGGGTGGAGAGTGCCTGCCCTTCGTAGGAAATCATGCCGAACGCGACATGCACGCAGTCCTTCGCCCATTCGTATCCCATCTTTTCCAGCACACGGAAAATCTGGCGGAAGTGCAAATCCTGCTGATACGCCACGACGTACAGACACTTATCGAAATGATAAGTATCATGGCGATAGATGGCCGCCGCAAGGTCGCGGGTGGCGTAAAGCGTCGCGCCGTCGGAGCGGAGGATGATGCAGGGGGACATATTGTCCTCGCTCAAATCAACGATAGACGCTCCCTCGGAGATGGTCAGCAGGTTCTTTTCCTTCAGCTCGTTGATAACGCGATCCATCTTGTCGTTATAGAACGACTCGCCCGCATAGGAGTCGAACGTAACGCCCAGCAGCTTATAGACGCGCTCGGTATCGCGGAGGGTGAGCGCCTTGAACCAATTGAAGATGCGCAGGGCTTCCTCGTCGCCATCCTCAATTTTCTTGAACCACGCGCGGCCCTGATCGTCCAGCGCGGGATCTTTCTCGGCTTCCTCGTGGAACTTGACGTACAGGCGCACCAGTTCATTCACGCCGCCCTTTTCCACTTCTTCCTCATTGCCCCAGAGCTTATAGGCGCAGATCATCTTGCCAAACTGCGTTCCCCAGTCGCCCAAATGGTTGATACCGACGGTCTTATATCCGAGGAAATCATAGATGCGGCGCAGACTGTGACCAATCATCGTGGTGGACAAATGCCCGATATGGAAGCGCTTGGCGATATTGATAGAGGAATAGTCAAGACAAATCGTCTTGCCGTTGCCCATATCGGACGAGCCATAGTTTTCTCCCGCCTTGAGCACGCTTTCAAGCGTTTCCGCCGCGAAATTGACGCGGTTGAGGAAGAAGTTCACATAGCCGTTGACGGCTTCTGCACGCGCAACATCCTCATGCGACCACTTTTCGACCACAGTCGTAGCGATTTTCGGCGGTGCCATCCGCAGTGCTTTCGCCATACGGAACACCGGCAGCGCGTAGTCACCCATTTTCGGGTCAGGCGGCACGGCAAGCAGACCGCGGATTTCCTCCGCCGTCGGCAGACCCTGCGCGTCCTGCCATGTGTCGGTCAAGCACTGCGCCATCAGTCCGGCGAGTTTCGTTTTCATATCCATAAAGTTCATAACTCCTTATACGCTATGCTTCGATTTCCAACGGCTATCATACCATATTTTCGCCCGCGGCGCAAGGGTTCATCTCAATCCTCGAACGGGACGTAGATACCCTTGCGGAACATATCGCCCACCAGCGTCGAGCGCGCATGGGAACGCCAGCCATCCGCCGTGGAATGCGCAGCAGTTGTATTGATTTCTGTGTTCGGCAGCTTTTCCTTGAGTTGGGCGATGACTTCCGCCGGAACGGGGTCAATCCGCGCGTACTTGCCGCTGTAATTCAGCCACAGGCGCTCCAGCCACGGCATATTCTCCAGCGGTGACCAGTCCGTGATGCTGTTATAGCACAGGTTGAGGTCGCGCAGGTGCGTCAGCCCTTCCAGCGGGGTCAGGTCGGAAATGTGGTTGAGGAACAATTCGAGATATTCCAGATTTTCCAGTTTTGCCAGCGGGGTAATATCCGTGATATTATTCGCCGCGAGAATCAGCACCTTCAATTGCGGCAAATCCTCCAAGAAGGACAGATCGCTGACCTCGTTATGCCCAATGTCCAGTGCAACCAGATTGTGGCAGTATTTGAGTACCGAGAACGTCTTGCTGGTATGGAACTTGCTCTGATAGGTATGCTGGGTGGAGAACGCCGTCACATCCGTGCGGACGAGGTGGTCGCCAACGTACATCGTCCAGCCGAACTCCACCTGCGGATAGCGCTCCGAGAGCATTTCCATGTCTGCGCGCTTCATCTTCGTGCCGTACATATCGCACTTTTTCAGGTTCGGCAGCTCGTCCAAAAACGCCGTCAGCTTCTTGAAGTCCGACACGGCGGTTTTGCCCAGATCAATCGCTTCCGCGTCGCGGTCGAACGTCATGTTGGCATAGCGAACCGTCGGGGCGGGGGTGGCGGTAGGTTCCGGCGTGGCAGTCGGCACAGGTGTCGGCGTCGGCACACCCGTCGGGGCAGGTGTTTCACCCGGCGCAAGCGTCGCGGGACTTTGCGCAAACGGGATGTATTCGCCGCTCTTGAACATCTTGTAGACAATCTGATAGCGGTCATGCTCACGCCAGCCGCCGCTGGTGGAGTACGACTTGGAATCAACATAAGTATTGGGCAGATGTTCCTTCAGCGAGCGCACAACTTCTTTGGGAATCGGGTCATTCTCCATGTAGTTATTGGAGTTATAAACCCACAGGCGCTCCAGCTGCGTCAGGTTTTCCAGTGGTGTCCAGTCCTTGACGTAGTTGAAGCAGATATTGAGGTCAATCAGATTCGTCAGCCCGGAAAGGGGAGAAATATCGCGAATCTTGTTCTTGAAAACCTCCAGATACTCCAAATTCGTCAGGTTCGCCAAGGGGGAGATATCCTCCACCTTATTGCAGGCGATAATCAGCACGCGCAATTGGGGCATTTCCGCGAGGAAGGAAATATCCGTCGCCTGATTATGTCCGATGTCGAGCGCGAGCATCTCCGTGCAGTATTTGAGCACCGAAAGCTCCGCACTGGTGTGCGTCGCGCTCTGGTTGTTATGGAGCGTGGAAAACGCGGTGGCATCGGTGCGGACGAGGTGGTCGCCCACGCGCATCGTCCAGCCGAACTTCACCTGCGGATAGCGCGCTGCCAGCATTTCAATATCCTTGCGGCTGATTTTTGTGGCGAACATATCTACCTTGTGCACGTCCGGCAGTTCATCCAGAAAGAGGCACAGCGCGTCGTAATCCGTCACGACATTCTGCCCCAAATCAATCTCCTGCGCCGTCGTGGGCACGGTCATCGTCATGAAGGACGCCGTTTCCTCCGCCAGCACCGCCGGAATCATCATCAGCAGCGCCAGCACTGCCGTCACGAGCCATTTTCCCATCTGCTTCATCGTTGTTTCCGCCTTTCCTGATTTGTCCAGCTTTCTTCCATTATAGCCGCGAAAGAGGGCGCTTGTCAATGCACGGGTGATACTTTTCCGGCGCGGCGCATACGCTTTTCGCGGAGGGATGCATATGCTGGAGCTGCTTGCGCTGCTGATGCAGCAATGCCTGTTTTTTCTGGGATACATCACCGGGCGATCAGAATTTCCGCCGGCGCTGAATCGGGCGGAGGAAGCCGAACTGATTGGGAAATTGGACGCGGGCGACCACAACGCGCGGCAGGAGCTGATTACGCACAACCTGCGTTTGGTGAGCCACATTGCGCGGAAGTACCAGATTCCCGGCTACGGCGCGGACGACCTGATTTCCATCGGCGTGATTGGGCTGATTAAGGCGGTGGACAGCTTCAAATCCGCATCGGGAACGCCGCTGGGAACATACGCGGCACGGTGCATCGAGAACGAAATCCTGATGACGCTGCGCGCAAGCCGGAAGCGGCGCGGGGACGTGTCGCTTTCCGACCCGGTAGGCAGCGATGGCGAAGGCAACGACATCACCTATCAGGACATTCTCGGCACGGACGCGGACGAGTTGGAAAACACGGTCATCCGCCGCGTGACAGCGGAAAAAGTACAGCAGGTACTGCACCGTCTCCCCGCGCGTGAGCGTTTCGTTTTGGAATTGCGCTACGGGCTGACCGACGGCCGTCAGCATCCCCAGCACGAAATTGCGCGCCGCTTAGGCATTTCCCGAAGCTACGTTTCCCGTGTCGAAAAGAAAGCCGTCGCTTTATTACGGGACGAAATCGAAAGGGAGTAGGGAAGACCCAAGGGGCGCTGCCCCTTGACCCCGGCAGGGACGCTGTCCCTGCACCCTGCAAGGGAGTTCCTCCCTTGACCCTTTCGCGCGATTGAGTTGGTGACTTCTGCATACTGCTTCCGCGTGGTGATTGGGGGAACCCAAGGGGCGCTGCCCCTTGACCCCGGCAGGGCGCTGCCCTGCACCCTGCAAGGGAGTTCCTCCCTTGACCCTTTCGCGCGATTGAGTTGGTGACGCTATCAGGCTATGCCCGCGTGTTTATCCGAAGAAGCGGAATAGTGATAAGCACACAGAAATGCCCTCCACAGGCGATGATGCTGTGGAGGGCTATTTCCTTAATTCTGTGTCTGCAAACGCTCCTGATGCCCTTTGCGGGTGTTTGGCGGCGTTTGCTGCGTTACTCCTCGCCGAGGAAGCGGATTTTGCCGTCCTCCGTCTTTTCCACTGCTGCCAGCGAAACCACCTTCAAGCCCATCCCACGCAGTGTTTCGCCGCCGGGCTGAAAGCACTTTTCGATGCAGATACCCGCACCGACGGGATGGCACTCCGCCTGACGGCAAATGTCCATCAAGCCTTTGAGCGCTTCGCCGTTAGCAAGGAAATCATCAATCAGCAGCACACGCTGTCCCTTTTCCAGACAACGTTTGCCAACGTGGATGGTACTGGTCGTCTGGTGGGTGAAGGAGAACACATCAGCGGTATACACATCGTCGCCAAGGTTGCGGCGCTGACCCTTTTTGGCGATGATGACAGGCAGGTCGCCCATCGCCAGCGCAGTGGTCATGGCAAAGATGATGCCGCTGGCTTCGACGGTGAGGATGCAGTCAATCTGGTCATTGCGGAAAGCGTCCGCAAACGCCTGCCCAATATGGCGTGCGAGGGCGGTATCAACGCGGTGGTTGAGGAAGCGCTCGACGCGGACAACGCCGCCGGGGAGGATGTCACCGTCTTGAAGAATGCGCTGCTGAAGTTCCTGCATGGTGTGATTCCTGCCTTTTTTGCTGATTTTTTTGTAGGTTGCAACTGCTGCGTTTCCGCTCCCGGATAAACACGCGGAAGAAGCATGAAAGTGAAACCAACTCAATCGCGAGATGGGTGTCGAGAGGGTCGAAGCCCCTTCGCGGGTGCAGGGCAAATGAAACGGGACGAAGTCCCCCTGCCGGAGTCCAGAGGCAGAGCCTCTGGTGGGGTCAAGGGGCGAAGCCCCTTGCGTCACCTTCTGATGTCGTAGTTCATGTCTGCCAGATTGCGGATGGACTTCACGTCGTCAGTGATGTTCGCGTCGCCGTGGATGGTGTGCTTGATGACGCTGGACGCAACGGCGAAATTCAGCATATCCATCGGCTTGTAATCGTGCAGCATGGCGTAAATCAGACCGGACGCAAACGCGTCGCCGCCGCCGACACGGTCAAGAATCGTGAAGGTGAACAGCTTCGACTCAAACGTATGCCCATCATACCACATGAACGCCTTCAAGCTGTTCTCCGAGCCGGAATGCGCATAGCGGACATGCCGCGCAATGCACTTCAAGTTCGGGTAACGCTCCACAAAGTGCTGGAACACCTCGTCTTGCTCCTCGTAAGAGGGCTGAAGCGGTACGCCGTCCTTCCAGTCGCCCTTGCTGTGATCGCTTTCATCCTTCCAGAGGTGATACGGCTCAATCCCCAGCAGAATGTCCACATACGGCAGGCACTGCGTGCAGAAATCACGCGCCTGTTCCCACGTCCACAGCGCCGAGCGGAAATTCCCGTCAAAGGAGACGGTCATGTTCTTTTCTTTCGCCACGCGCAGCAAATCAAGCGTCAGTTGTGCGCAGTTCTCGCCCAGCGCCGGCGTGATGCCGGACAGGTGCAGCCAGTCAAATCCATCCAGCAGCGCGGACAAATCCACATCCGAAAAGTCATATTCCGCCATAGCGGAATGCTTGCGGTCGTAAATCACCTTGCTCGGCCGAACGCCATAGCCCGTCTCCAGATAGTATGTGCCCAGCCGGTGCGACGGCGTTTCCTCCGGCGTGGAGAGAATCATCGGCGTACAGTGCACATCGTTGGAGCGCAGCAGACGCACTGCCGACTTGCCCAGCGAGTTATTCGGCACAACCGAGAAGAACGTGCTGTCGATGCCCAAATTCGCCAGCGCCAGCGCAATGTTTGCCTCCGAGCCACCGTAGGATGCCTCAAAGTTGTTCGCCATGCGGAGCTTCTCGTAGTTCGGCGGCGTCAGGCGGAGCATGATTTCACCGACGGTAATGAATTTCTTGTCGCAGCTGATATCCCGCAGCAGCGGATTCGCGTGCAGCATGAACATTCTCCTTTCATCCGGCAGGAAATTTTATTTGAATTTTCCCTAAGGCACCACCGCACAATTCGGCGGCGCGTCTGACGATGTCTTTTCCGCCATCTGCGGCATGCAAATTTCTCGATTTACCGCCAGTAAACCTTCGAAATTTGCATTTGCATCTGACGAAAAATCCATTCGCCAGCCGACCACCTCATTTGTGCGGTGTTACCCTAAGCATTGCGAGTTCCGAAGTGGCGGGGGGTGAATAGGTCGTCCCTTCTGCGTCAAAAGTGCAATTCAAATTATGCCTGTAAGCGCGCAAAGATTTCTCGCAGTTCCGCGCGGGCATCATCATTGCGGTCAATGCACCGTTCAATCGCGCTCATTGCCGTTTCGCCTGTAATGTCCAGAATCGACTTCTCCTCGCCCCAGTAGAAGCGGAAGCCGTTCACGCTGTAGCTCGGCGCGGCATCGAAGCGGCGAGCGCAGTGAATCGCCTGCCGCAGCTGCAATTCCGCGTCGTTCATGCGCCCCATGCGCACCATGGCCCGTGCGGAATTGGTGTACAGAATTGTTTTCATCTTCCAAATATAGCTGCCCGACGCGCTTTCCATGCCATCGAGCGCGCGGCAGAGCCACGATGCCAGCGCAATCGCGTCCTGCTGCCGACCGGAAGCTATCAGGCAGTTCATAGCGCCCGTCGCGGCATTGAACAGGCGAATCACGCTGACGACCAGCCCGCGCGAGAGCTTCGGCAGCGCATGGTCATAGCAGCCCAGTTCCGTCTGGCTGTTGGCAATGGCAATGTCGTTCACTTCCGCGACATTGCCGTTTTCATAGCAGCGAATCGCCTCGTCATACTCATTCAGGTGCGCATGATAATTGCCCATGAGCGACCAGATGGATTCGGGGCGGATATGTTTCTCCCGCTCCTGATCCTGATTAATCAGCACCATCGCGCGTTCAGCAAGCGAAAGCGCCTTGCGCAAATCCTCCGGGCGGTTCTGCTCCATGCCGGAATAACCATACGCCTGCGTCGCTTCATAGACGACATCGAAGCTGTTGGGATAGCGGCGGAGCGCTTCTCGTGCCGCGCGCGTCGCTTCGGTGTGCTTCTTCTGCACAACCAGCTGGCGGATTCGCGCGACCATGTCGCCCCGGCGGTGCGCCTGAACGGTGTAACCCACAAGCGCATCCAGCGACACCTCGAAGAAGTCCGCCAGCGCAGTGAGTACCAGAATATCCGGCACGCTCTGCCCGTTCTCCCACTTCGACACGGCGGCGGCAGATACATTCATGGCTTCCGCCAGCTGTTCCTGCGTCATGCCCCGCTCCCGTCGAAGCGCACGAATCGTATCATTCAGCGTCATCGCCGCATTGCCCTCCAAAAATCATACTTATATAAGAACATTCGACACTTTTGAGCACTTTCCTGCAAGCTATTTCAGAAAATAACGAGATTTCTGCTTTTGGCAGCTTGCACTTTTCCTCTTTCCGTGCTATCATATGGCAAAAACATCGGAAAGGAGCGAATTTCATGCTTCGATCCGCAAAAGTTACCGATGCGCCGCTGATTGCGGACATTTACAATTACTATGTGGACAACACTTGCATCACATTTGCGCTGGAGCATTCCACTCCCCAAATCTACGCCAATATGATTGCGGTGGGAAAATATCCCTTTCTGGTCGCAGAAACAGATGATGGTCAGTTATCCGGCTTCATTTTTGCCCATGAATTGCGTTCTCGTGGGGCTTTCCGCTGGGATGTGGAGCTGACGGTCTACCTGCGCCCCGGCTTTGAGGGACACGGCATAGGCAAGGCGCTGATGACCGAGTGCATCCAGCTGCTGACGCGGCAGGGCTACATGAACGCCTACTCCTGCATTACGCTGCCAAACGACCGCAGCATCGGGCTGCATCATTCGCTGGGCTTCCGCGACATCGGCATCTGGGAAAAGACTGGCTACAAGCACCATGCGTGGCACGATGTGATTTGGCTCTGTCTCCCGCTGGGGAACTTCGGCGGCGTTCCGGCAGAACCAATTCCGCTGAAGGAACTGCATTGAACTCTTCTGTTCGCTGCATACTGCCCTTCATTCCTAATAGCTCATTGCTAATTGTTAAGGCACCACCGCACAATTCGGCGGCGCGTCTGGCGATGCCTTTTCCGCCATCTGCGGCATGCAAATTCCTCGATTTACCGCCAGTAAACCTTCGGAATTTGCATTTGCATCTGACGAAAAAATCCATTCGCCAGCCGACCACCTCATTTGTGCGGTGTTACCTTAATTTTTTACCTGAAAGGAGCTTTTTCTATGTCCACTTACCCCAACCAATTCGCCCGCATCGGCATTTCCGATGCCGCCGTTCTCTCCCGTCTCTCCGACTGTTTCTCCACCATCTTCTTCTCCCCCGAAAACAACTTTTACCACCAGCACCCCACTGACCCCGATGCTGCCTGCATGGTCGACACCGGCAACAACGACGCGCGCACCGAGGGCATGAGCTACGGCATGATGATGTGCGTCCAAATGAACCGCAAAGATCTCTTTGACAAGCTATGGACGTTCTCTATGCGCTACATGCACTTATCGTCTGGCGTGCATCAGGGATACTTCGCATGGTCGGTGCAGCTGGACGGCAAGCACAACGCGGAAGGCCCTGCGCCGGATGGAGAAGAGTATTTCGCGATGGCGCTGCTGATGGCTTCGGCACGCTGGGGCGACGGCGAGGGGATTTTCGCATATCGGCACTGGGCGCAGGATATTCTGCGCCACTGCGTGCATCAAGCGGAGATGGTCGAGGGCGGTCAGCCGATGTGGAATCCGGAAAATCACTATATCAAGTTCGTGCCGGGGATGGAAATCAGCGACCCGTCGTATCATCTGCCGCACTTCTATCACCTGTTCGCGAAATTCAGCGACGAGCGTGACCATGCCTTCTGGGCAGAGGCGGAAGCGGCATCCCGGCGGTATATCGCGCTGTGTGCGCACCCGGTGACGGGGCTGAGTCCGGAATATGCGGCATATGACGGCACGCCGGTGCTGATGTTCGGGAAGAATTACGCTTACTATTCGGATGCGTACCGCGTCATCATGAACATTGCGCTGGATACGCTCTGGAACGGGCGGACGCAGGCGCTGTGCGACATTGCGACGCATGTGCAGGACTTCTTCGCGAAGGAGCTGCCGGAAGAGAATTACCGCGCGTATGATTTGGACGGCACGCGCTGGGACGAACCGGCGATGCACCCGGTGGCGATTACGGCGGTGAACGCGGCGGGGAGCATCGCCAGTGACAGTGAAACGGCGGACATGTGGCTGAAGCGGTTCTGGGAACTGCCGATGCGGACAGGGAAGCGGCGGTACTATGACAACTGCCTGTACTTCTTCTCGCTGCTGATGCTGTCTGGTCAGTATCAGAAATGGGTGGAATAAGGAATACTATTTCCAAATGAAAATGCACCAAAATGCGCGAGCAGATGGTGCAGGTGAATGCAGGAAATAGTATAAAAAACGGCGCTCTGGCAGGGGATGAATCCTGTCGGAGCGCCGAATTTTTGTTCAGATAAACACGCGGAAATAGTTGGATAGCGTCACCAACTCAATCGCGCGGAAGGGAGTCCAGAGGGTCGAAGACCCTTTGGTGAGGTCAAGGGGCAACACCCTTGGGTTTCCCCCAATAAACACGCGGAAGAAGTATGATAGCGTCACCAACTCAATCGCGCGGAAGGGTCAAGGGAGGAACTCCCTTGTGGGGTCAAGGGGCAACGCCCCTTGGGGTTACTCCGCGTTGTCCACCGTCGTAGGCATGATGTCAAGGCCAGCGTCGGTGTAGACGATGCTGGCTTCGTCCATCCACTTCGTGATGGCGGCGTTGAAGGTTTCCTGCTGCTTGGAGGACAACAGCTCCGCGCGCAGGGATTCCTTCAGATCAGTATCCAGCTCCACCGCGCCGGAAGGCACGTCGCGGACGTACTGGAGAATATGCACGCCATAGCTGCCGACAACCGGTTCGCTGATGTCACCGATCTTCTCCATCGTGAACGCGCCCGCGGTGAACGCCGCATCCCAGTTGGTGGAGTCCATATGCACGGGGTAGCCTTCTGCGCGGGTCGCTGCATCCTGCATTCCCGGATCCGTGCCGTATTCCTGAATCAGCTCGTCAAAGGACACGCCATCCGCCAGCTTCTGGTTGATTTCGTCAATCGTCGGCTGCACGGAGTCGATAATCGCCTGCTTCGCCGCTTCCACCTGCTCCAGCGTCACCAGCTCTTCGGTCACTTCTTCGCCCGCTTCAATCTGATCCTGCTGCTCTTCGTAGGTCGCCAGCAGGTTCGTATACGTTTCCATCAGGGTATCATCCACGTCCAGCAGGATATGGCTGACGCCGCGGTAGCCGCTGGGCACATAGTACTGGGGCGTGATGTAGTCCGTGTAGCCATAGGCGGCGTACATGCGGTTCATGTACTGGTCATTCTCATACTGATCGACATGACCCTCGTACTTTTCCTTGTCGGCTTCCACCAGCGAATCAAATTCCGCCTGAACATCCTCGTCGGAGACGGTCACGTCCTTGACGATATCGTCCATCAGCTTATTGTAACCCGCTTCTTCCACGCAGCTCGCCTTGTAGGATTCCTCGGTGAAGCCTTCCGCTTCCAGCGAGGAGAGAACCTCCACCATGGCGCTGGCGCGCTCTTCGTCGGTGGAATCATCGGTGATGCCCATGTACTCCATGCCATTCTGCACGGCAGCATCCCAGTTGGTCTGCGCTTCCGCTTCCACGGCGGCGATTTCTTCCTCCGTCAGCGACAGACCCAGCTCCACCAGCTTCTGATTCATCAGCTCATACTGCACTGCCACTTCCAGCGCGCTCTGGCGGATGGCCGCCTGCAGGCTCTCGTTCGTCGTGTCGTAATACTGCCCATAGTAGGACAGCATGGACTGATAGAAGGTGTTGAAACGCGCACGGGTGATTTCCACGCCGTTGACCGTCGCCAGCACCTCATTCGGGTCTTCCGCCACCGTCGTCGTCGTTTCTTCGATTGCTGCCGGCGCATCCGTCGCCGCGGCATCCTCTGCCAGAGACGCACCCGGCAGGCACATCAGCGTCGCCGCAAGAGCGAGCGCCATCAAACGCTTAGGAGATTTCATGAGCTTGAACTTCCTTTCACACCCGTTTCATCGGGCTTTCTCGTTCTCTATTATGGCACGCTTTTTCCCCGCGCGCAACCTTTTCGCCCCACTTGTTACAGCAAATTCACACTTTCCTTGCACTGCCGTTGCAATTGTGACGATTGTGTGGAGGGGGAACGAGGGGAGACCCAAGGGGCGTTGCCCCTTGACCCCAGCAGGGACGCTGTCCCTGCACCCTGCAAGGGAGTTCCTCCCTTGACCCTTTCGCGCGATTGAGTTGGTGACAACTGCATGCAGTGTCCGCGTGTTTAGCCGGGAACGGGGAACATTAGCCGCAATACCCCAAAAGTATGGGAGTGGCGACCGAAGGGGTCAAGGGGGCGATCGGAAAGCCCCCTTGTCGCCTCCGCAGAGGCGAAACCCCTGCGTCAAGACTGCATCAGGCTTGCTTTTTCAGTACCCAAATACCATTCACCGGCATCTCCTGCGTGCCAGACAGCACCTTGCCCGTCAGCATCTCCTCATAGCTACCATCCAGCGTGACTTGCTGCGTTTTGCCTGAATAGTTTTGCACAAACGCCGTGCCGCCGCGCTCCGTCGCAATCACCCCGGTCGGCAGCTTCTCCTGCATCGCCTTGGGCAGCGAAAGCTCCGCCGCAATCGCGGTGTAAATCGCATCCAGACCGTCCTGCTCCGGCTTCGCTGCCAGATAGTACGCCTGCCCCGCGCCGAATGCGTGCTTCATCAGGCAGGGGAGTCCCGCATAGAAATCCTCGCCGTACTCCGCCAGCACCTGCGCATCGTGCTTTTCCGGCAGTTCGCACAGCTCATGCACCGCATAGCGCCGCCCGTCCGGGAAAACCATGTGCTGCACATCCTGCGGGTAGAGCGCATCCAGTTCCGTCGCGCGCACACCCAGCACATCCGTCAGGTTATGCGGTGCACCGCCCAGATACGCCAGCCCGCTGTCATCCACCACGCCGGAGAAATACGTCATCAGCAGCGTACCGCCGTTTTCGACAAACGCGCGCAGCTTTTGGGAGAAGCCCTCCTTCATCAGGAAGAGCATCGGCGCAACGACCAGCCGGTATTGGCTCAAATCGGTGCAGGGGCGCATATCGCGGAAATCCACCGCAATGCCCTGCTCCCACAGTGCGCGATAGTGCATATTCACGCTGTCAAAGTAGCGCATGTTGCCCTTCTGCCCCGTCTGCGCGTAGTCAATCGCCCACCAGTTACTCCAGTCAAAGAGGATACACGCCTTCGCGGGGGCGTTTGGCTTGCTGTACAGGGGCTGCAGCGTCTCCAGCGCCTGACCGACCTGCGTCACATCGCGGAAAACGCGCGTATCATCGCGCCCGTCGTGGTCAACGACCGCGCCGTGGAACTGCTCCGCCGCGCCGCGCCCCTTGCGCCACTGGAAGTAGCAGACGCTTTGGCTGCCATGCGCCACTGCCTGCAAGGAGGACAAGAGGTGCATTCCGGGGCGTTTGAGCTTGTTGACCGGCTTCCAGTTGACCTGCGAGGGCGTCGATTCCATGAGCAGGAACGGCTGATTTTTCAGTGAGCGCATGATGTCGTGGTTCATGGCAAACTCCGCCGCTTTCGCCACATCATCCCCTGAATGCCACGCGGGATAGCTGTCCCACGAGACAACGTCCATGCCCTCCGCAAGGGAGAAATAGTCGTAATCCCAGAAACGTTCCATCAGGTTCGCCGTGCACTTCAGCGAAGAATCCACCGCCTGCACCGCGTCGCGCTCCGCCATCATGAACGTCTTGCACTGATGGGTGGAGAAGCGCCGCCAGTCGATAAACATACCGTTGGTGCTGGTTTCCGCCATTTCACCGGGCGCTTCCACCTGCGACCAGTCGGTGTAGCGGTGGCTCCAGAACGATGTCCACCACGCCTGATTGAGATTTTCCAGCGTTCCATAGCGCTTTTTCAGCCACTGGCGGAATTTTTCCTGACACAGCGGGCAGTAGCAGTCGCCGGAAAACTCGTTGGACAGGTGCCAGAGAATGACCGCCGGATGATGCGCATACCGCTGCGCCAGCGCCGTGTCCATCTCCCGCACTTTGCGGCGATAAACCGGGCTGGTCAGGCAGTGATTGTGCCGTCCGCCAAAATGGTAGCGCTCGTAGTGCTGATTCACGCGCAGGACTTCGGGGTACTTCTGCGCCATCCACGCCGGACGCGCGCCCGACGGCGTTGCCAGAATGATGTGGATGCCGCCGCGCCACAGCCGGTCGATGACTTCGTCCAGCCACGCAAAGTCGTACACGCCGTCCTCCGGCTCCAGCCGCGCCCACGCGAAAATCGCAATCGACACACAGTTCACATGTGCCTTATGCATCAGCTCGATGTCCTGTTCCAGAATTTCCGGATGATCCAGCCACTGGTCAGGGTTATAGTCGCCGCCGTGCAGGAAAACCGGGAAGCGCGGCGTCGGGGAAGATGCTTCTGTCATAGGGCAGATTCCTCCAAATCATTGCTTATCGCGTCACATCATTCTGCGACAGGGAATACGAAATTATTTCGTCCCAATGGCGGCGAATCACGATTTCTGCCGTCAAGCCAGTATTGTTATACGCAATCGACCACTGGGTATTGCTCGTGATGTCCACGGGGTTCGGTTCTTGCGATGATGCTTTCAGCGCATCCCATACGGTGTCATTGGTATACCCTTCCGCCTGTTCTTCCAGCACTTTCATAACCGCATCATAGCGTTCCCTGCCATGACCGTAAATGCCATTACGCTGATTCGGAAGCACCTTGTCTCGGTACAGACCGTAGAAATTCGTGATGGCTTCCATTGGCGTTGCAACAAGCGGACGAGTCTCCTTCTCGCAGTCGTATTCCACGACACGCCCATCGCCGCTGGCGTCTGTAATGTAGAAATGATAATCGCGCCCCGACGAAGCAAACATATCATAGCTGCTGAGCATCTGCACAGCCTCTTCTGTCGTTGCTGCACGATCCAGCACAAGACGAATCGCCAGCGTGGTCGCAATCGTCGGCTTTCCTGTATTCTGATGAACCGGCTCACTGTCCAGCGTCAGCACCGCAATCGAAACACCCTTTTCATTCATGCCATCCAGACAGATAAACGGCGCAGTAAGGGTTGCTAACTTCTTTTTCAGGCTTTCATCCGGTATATTCGCGCTCACATTATCCAGCGCAGCAAAGGCGACAGACCGATAGCCATCCTTTGGCGCACAGTATACCAGCATCGCGGACGTATCTCGCTTGAAATCATAGTTGCGCCCCATATGCACGCTGCCATCCGTATCCGTCAGCGTAAACGCCGTACAGCCGTAATTCGGCACCTTCATGCTGACGGGCAGAAGCGGCAATGCCTCCTTCAAAATTGCATCCAGCATCGTCTGATTATCCGTAATGCCATATGCAATTACACGATCCAGACTATAATCGTACTGCACATTCATGCGGTATAGGTTGTAACCATCATCATAGTCTGTTATTTGCTCAATGCTCTGAATCGTCTGCAAGCGGGTAAAGTAAAAGCCGACAAAAACGACAAGAACCAGCAGCAAAAGAATCAGCAGGGACAGCAGAATCGTTCGAAGCGGGTGATGTTTTGTCTTCATGTTCATAATTCCTCCTTGCCATGACGCGGTCGCAGGGGGATTATCCTTGTATACTGTAAAGCAGATTCGCAGATATATGCAGCAATCGTATTAGTGCAGTTCCTTCAAGTACGCTTTAATCGCTTCGTCCTTGCTGTCGCGATAGAAGTATTCCGCGAAATGCTTTCCAGAAATCGTTTCCTTCACAAAATCTTGATCCAAATCCTTCAAAATATCCAGCAGCGGACGATACGTTACCTTCTTCACACCGTCCAGAATCTTCTTATTCTGCTGCTCCGGCACAACACGCTCCTTCGGATAGCCATTGCCATGCCCGAAACCAAACAGCTGCTGGAAAATCATCTCCAATTTCAGCTCCGCACCCCAGCCGAAGTCTTTTGCGAACGGCAGCGCCACACAGTTGCCGTCGTTGATCTGCGCAAACATGTAGCCGTCCGACGGATCCACCACATGCCCGCACAGCACGCCGGGGAACGAGTTGCACGCCAGCATCGCGCCTTCGCCCGTTCCGCAGCCTGTTACGACATAATCCGCCGCACCCGTTTCCAAAAGCAGCGACGCCAAAAGCCCCGCCTTCACATACGTCAGCTGGCATTCGTCCTCCGCTGTGTACATGCCGTAGTTCACCACTTCGTGGCCCATCGGTTCAACCACCTTGCGCAGCACGCTTTCAATCATCGCGTTTTTGGCGGCCTGGCTGTTCTCGTTAATCAGCGCAATTTTCATCGTTTCTTTTCCTCCATTTCGTCCGCAGACGTTTTTCCATTCTAATTTTATCACGCGCGCGGAAAATTTGCAACCTGCTTGCCATGTAGCCTTCAAAATTTTGCAGGGAATTCCGCAGCGCTTTCATGTGCCTGCGAAAAGGTTACATGGCATTTTTCCTTTCGCAGATGTCCGAAAAAAGTGATTAACCAACGGGTTATTCGTCATTTTCAAGGGCAGAGAGGGCAGGGAAATTATCCACAGCCAAACTTGTGGAAAAGCTGTGAAATCTCCGCAGTTTTTGCCGAAAGTTCCCGTAATCACCCGATGAAAATATCCACAAACGTTGGAATGTGCAGCCTGTGGATACGGTGGATAAGCCGGAAATGCCACGTTTTGCAGGATTTCTTGCAACTTCATTGCGAAAAAAATCGAGATTTTCTTGGAAAACAGGCAGGAATCCCCCTTCAGGAACTCGAATATACAGAGGCAGAGGGGATTCCCTGACTGGAGCGCAACCGCCGTGTCCACAGCGCTGTGGAGAAGCAGGCTGGATATCCACAGGGTTATCCTTGTGGACAAACCCTTGCAAAATCAAGCAGGAAAGGGGTTATCCACAGCATCCACATCCCCTACTACGACTGCGGAAATATAATTCCCTGCATTCTCTCATGGGAGGGCTTCGCGCCATGCAATTTACTACCAATGTTCAACTGCTGCTGGACGGCTTGAATACCGTTACCCGCGCCCTGTCGGCTCGTCCGACAAAACAGATTTTAGAGGGCGTGCACCTTTCCGCCGTGGGCGAGCATGTGAAACTGACCTGCTCTGACGGCAACCTTTCTATTGAAATGTCGATTCTGGCGGACGTGAAAGAGGAAGGCACAGCTGTTCTGCCGGGCCGCCTGTTTACGGAACTGAGCCGCAAGCTGCCCGGCGGGGAAGTGACCATCCGCGTAGGCGAAAATCATGCGGCATCGATTCGCTGCTTGTCCTCGAAGTCGAATCTGGCGGGCATGAATCCGACTGATTATCCGGAGATGGCGCGTGTGTCGGAGGGCACGACCGTCCGCATTCCGCAGGATAAACTAAAGGAAATGATTTCCCGCGTCGTATTCGCGATTGCAACGGAAGATAACCGCCAGATTTTAACAGGCTGTCTGCTGGAGGTTGAGCCCACCGAAGCGCGCCTGGTAGCGCTGGACGGATTCCGGCTGGCGATTCAGAAGGCGGTTATGCCCTTTGAACTGCCCGGCGGAAAAGAAAATGTGCGTGTAGTCATTCCGGGGCGCGTGCTGAACGAAATGAGCAAGGTGCTCGGCGACACGGATGAATACTGCACGCTGGTATTTGATCAGTCGCGCATGACGGCATCGTTCGGGACGACGACACTTTCGACGGTGCTGCTGACGGGCGAGTACATCGACTATCGGAAAATTTTGCCTGCTTCCTTCCGCACGACGGCGCTGGCGGATCGCGTGGGCGTGCAGAACGCCATTGACCGCGCGAGCTTGATGGCGCGGGAAGGCAAGAATAACCTGATTCGCATGTCTTTTTCGGGCGATACGCTTGCCATCTCGTCGAACGCGGAACTGGGCGACGTGCTGGAAGAGCTGGAGACGGAACTGACGGGCGACCCGATTGAAATCGCCTTCAATGCGAAGTACATCACCGACGTGATTCGCAACATCACGGATGAAAAACTGTGCATGCGCTTCAACAGCAATGTCAGCCCGTGTGTGATTGCGCCGCAGGAAGGGGAGGATTACCTTTACCTGATTCTGCCGGTGCGCGTGTTCACCTAACAAGAGGATAAAACTGGAAGAAAACCGGGCGCACGGGGAAAAGCTGTGCGCCCATTTCGCGACCAATCCGATATGGATTCATAACGAAAATGCAGATAGAAACCATTCGGCTGCGGGACTTCCGCAACTATCATTCGCTAATATTGACCCCTCATCCGGGCGTGAATATTCTCCTCGGACAAAACGGCTCCGGCAAAACAAACCTGCTGGAAGCCGTTCATTATTGCGCCCTTGGACGCTCACACCGCACAGGATTAGACCGCGAAGTGGTGCGGAAAGGCGCAATGATGGCGGCATCTGGCGTGACGCTGCGCAAAAAAAGTGGAAAAACAGAGATTGCGGTAAAATTAACGCCATCAGAAGCGCGGAAAAAGACGGTTTTTATTGACTGCAAGCGTGCAGAACGCATTTCAGCGCTGATGGGACATGTACAGTGCGTGATTTTCTCGCCGGAAGACTTGATGCTGGTCAAAGAAGGGCCTGCAATCCGCCGCAGAATGCTTGATATGATGCTTTCGCAGCTGTCAACAGCGTATTTCAGCGCGCTTCAGCAGTATCAAAAGGCGCTGGAGCAGCGGACAGCGCTGCTTCGCGAGGCAAAGCGCGGAATAACGCCTGATCCTGTGCTGCTGGATACGTTTGAAGAAGCAATGGCGACACCATGCGGCATCATCATGCCCTTGCGGGACAAATTGGTGAAGCAGCTGGCGAAAATCGCGGCGGAGAAGTATGAGCGAATCAGCGGACGGCCGAACGAAATGTTCAGAATGACCTATCAGCCGTGCGTGGCGGAAACGAGCAATCCCGTGTCGGCGATTCGGGCGGAACTGAAAAAAAGCAGGCAGGAGGATATTCGCGTCGGCGGTGCGGGCTGCGGTATTCACCGCGAGGACATCGGGCTGTCGCTGATGGGGCGAAGCATGAAGGTGTTCGCGTCGCAGGGGCAAATCCGCACGGCAGCGTTGGCGATTAAGCTGGCACAGCTGGAGACGTTCCGCGCAGAGACAGGGGAGACGCCGATTTTGCTGCTCGACGACGTGATGAGTGAACTCGACATGACGCGGCGTACGCGGCTGCTGTGCGAAATCGAGGGGGTGCAGACATTCATCACCTGCACGGACGAAAGCGACCTCGACGGCTGCCGAGAAAAACGGAGTTACCGCGTGTGGATGGACAGCGACGGGGAGGGGCATGTTCAGGAAGAGTCGGCGGGCGATGAAGTGATGAAGCCGGACTTGCTGCATGACCCGGAACTCGATGAACCATCCGGAAAATGAAATTGTTCCACGTGAAACATTCGGCTGGCGGGCAAAAAAGTGCCTGCCGGCTGTTTTTGTATAATGCGCTGAGACAGAGCGAATGATGCGACGGACAAAGGACGAATCATCAAGGTAAATTAGAATGAGAATGTGAGCAAAATTCCGATAGAATGCAGAAAAATCAAGCACTTCAAGAATAAAATAATTATATTATCATCACTATACAAAGAACGTCAATATAAGCAGCGCAAAAAGGAATGTTTCACGTGAAACATTGAATCAAATCCGCCTTTGTGGTAAAATGGAGACAGCAAAAACGCAGGAGGAATCATGATGCCGAATTGGACGAAGCAGCAGGAGCAGGCGATTCGTGCGCGCAACCACACCATTCTCGTCAGTGCCGCCGCAGGGTCGGGCAAAACCGCCGTGCTGGTGGAGCGGATCGTCTCGCTTGTCCGCGAAGGCGCGTCGATGAATCGGATGCTCATTGTCACGTTCACGAAGGCGGCAGCAGCGGAAATGCGCCAGCGCTTGGCAAAGCGAATCAGCCGAGAGGCTATCAGCCGTGACCCGGCAATGGTGAAGGCACTTGATGAATTGGAAACGACGCAGATTTCAACGATTCACGCATTCTGCCAGCGCGTCATCCGCAGCCATTTCGAGCAGGTGGGCGTAGATCCGCTTGTCCGCGTGTGCGACGAACAGCAGCAGAAACTGCTCTTTGAAGCCGCGTTCACGACGGCAATGGACGAGCTGTTAGACGAGCGAACGGATGAAAACTTCCTTCTGCTGGCGGATGCGTGGAAGCAGGACAAACTTTTGTCGCTGACGGCGCAGCTGTACGACTTTTTGATGGCACTGCCGAAGCCGTTTGCGTGGCTGGATGAGCATGTGGAACAGCTTTCGCAGCCGATTATGCAGCAGCCGTGGGTGGAAACGCTCGAAAATGCGGCGAAATTACAGGTGGGAGCGATGGATGATGCGCTAATAGCGATTCGTAGCCTATTTGACCTGCCGAATGCAGTGATGGATCGCATGGAAGCACTGAATGCGGACGCGCAGCTGATTTCGGCACTGCAAGGTTTGGAGGGGGAGGCGCTTCGGACGGCGGTTGCGAACTTCTCCTTGCCACGATTGTCCCCGAAACGCGGCCTGTCGGCGGAAGAAAAGGAATGGGGGAAGCGCTTCAGCGATGGGCGGACGTCAATCAAAAAGCGCGCAGAAAGGGCGAACGAGCTGCTGAATCCCGATTTTGCGCAGCTGGAACGGGAACTTCCGGCGATTCAGGCGCAGCTGCGTGGGCTGGCGGCACTGGTCAAACGGACGCATCAGCATTTCCGCGAGGAGAAAAACGCCCGGAACTGCATGGACTTTGGGGACATGGAGCAGTACACGCTCGACATTTTGGAGCAGCTGGAAGTGCGGGCGCAAATGCAGGGGGAGTTTGACCACATTTTCGTGGATGAGTGCCAAGACGTGAGTCAGGTGCAGGACGCGATTCTGCAGGCCATCCACGGGGAACAGAACTGCCTGTTCATGGTCGGGGACGTGAAGCAGTCGATTTATCGCTTCCGAAAGGCAGATCCGACACTCTTTTTGGGGCGGATGCAGACGTTTTCGGAAGACGAGGGGGCGAGGGAGCGGAAAATCGTGCTCCAGCAGAACTTCCGAAGCAGCTTCCCGGTGCTGGATGCGACGAACCGCGTGTTCCGGCAGACGATGCGCCCCGCGGTGACGGAGCTGACCTATGCGCCGGAGGATGAGCTGATTTGCGGGCTGGGCGCGCGGGAGGACGATCCGCCCGTGATGGTGCACCTGCTGCGAGGGTCGGACATCAGGGATGCGTTGGAGGGGAGTGCGAGCGAGGCGGCTGGCCACGAGGAAGTGCTGCAGACAGAGACGCGCGTGGTGGCGCGGCGCATCAAGGAGCTTTTGGGAACGACGATGCCGGATGGAAAGACGATTTCGTACCGCGACATGGTGATTCTGCTTGCGCAGACAACGAATTTGGCGCAGACAGTTATCGATGCGCTGGCGGAAGAGGGGATTCCGACCTTTTACGACGGCGCGGAAAGCTATTTCAACCTGCCGGAAATCATGGATATGAAAGCGCTGCTGAGCCTGCTGGACAATGCGCAGCAGGATTTTCCGCTGCTGACGGTGCTGAAAATGGTGCCGTTCTCGCTGACAGACGAGGAATTGGCGCAAATTCGCCTGATGCAGACGGGGCAGAACGTGCCATTCTATCAGGCGTTCGCCAAAGCGTGCGGCGGAGAGGATGAATTCGCCCAAAAGTGCCGAAAAATCAGCGAAAAACTTGAAACATGGCGGTTTCAGGCGGAAGTCATGCGGTTATCGGACTTCATTTGGCACCTGATGACCGATTCGGGCTACTACGCGGCGGTCGGGGCGCTCCCAAAAGGGGAAGTTCGCCAGGGGAATCTGCGGATGCTGTACGAACGGGCGCAGGCATTCGAGGCGGAAGGCGGCGTCACGCTGGCGGCGTTCATCACGCGGATGGACGAGCAGGAGCGGGGCGGGGACAGCATATCCGCCAAAATGCTGACTGAAAACGAAGATTTGGTGCGCGTGATGACGATGCACAAATCAAAGGGGCTGGAGTTCCCCGTGGTGTTCCTGATGAACATGGAGCGCAGGCTTCTGTTGACGCAGACCAGTGAGCTGATGCTGCACCCGAAACTGGGCGTGGCGATGCCGTACATTAACCGGAAGCTGAACATCTGCCGAAGAACGCTGATGCAGGAGGCTTTCGAAGAACAGCGGCGGCTGGACGAGCTGGCGGAACGGGCGCGCCTGCTGTATGTGGCGATGACGCGGGCGAAGCTGCATCTGGAGCTGGTGGCAACTGTGGCGGATCTTGAGCGCACGAAGTGGGATTTGGATTTGCCGCCGAGTGACAGTCGCGTGCGAGAGGCTGGGAGCATGATTACATGGGTGATGCAGGCGATATCCACCGATGCACACACGAAATCCACAAATTATCCACAGGCCTCAACCCCATGGGATTGCCGAGATTGGGACGAACTGCCTCAGAAAACTGTGGATAAAGTAGGGGAGACGGAGGCGGATGCATCAAAGGTGCTTTCGCTTTTGCAAACGGCACCGCCAGAGGGCGTTTTCCCGGAAAAAACGGTTCAGACGGACATTCTGCCGCTGAAAACGTCGGTATCCGCACTGGTGAAAAAACAGGCAGACGCACTGCCGCTTTCGGATGTGGAGGAGGACGATGAGACGAAGCACGCGGTGGATGAGAACGGCACGCCACTGCTGTTGTCGGAACTGCCGCGCCGTCCGGCATTCATGGAGGAGAAGCGGATGACGGCGGCGGAGCGCGGCACGCTGACGCACCGGGCGCTGTCGCTGATGCCGCTGGATGCGCTGCGGACGGCGGAAGATATCCCGCTGGTCATCCGCGAGGCACTGGAAATGATGCAGAAGCGCGGGCTGTTTACGGAGGAGGAGCTGCACATCATCAGCGTGGGCGCTATCAGCGGATACTTCACGAGCGAAATCGGGCGGCGGATGCTGCAAAGCGGGAATGTCCGGCGCGAGTGGGCATTCAACCTGCGCTTGACGGGTCAGCAGGCGCTGCTGCTGCAAGGCGTGATTGACTGCGCGTTCGAGGAAAACGGCGCGTGGGTGCTGGTGGACTACAAGACCGATCGCGTGGACGACGAGCAGACGCTGGTGAACCGGTATGCGGAGCAGCTGGCATGGTATGCGCGGGCACTGACAGAAATCACGGGGAAGCCGGTCAAGGAGCGATACCTATATGCGCTGCGCGTGGGGAAGGCGATTGCCGTGCCGGAGATAGACGCGAAATAAGGCGAGAAAGGAATGTTTCACGTGGAACATCGTCGAATGGACTACCATTTGCACACGAATCACTCGATGGACGGGCGGCAGACAATGCCTGAGCTTTGCGAAACGATGCTGGCGCGCGGCGTGCAGGAAATCGCCCTGACGGAGCATATCGAACCCGGACATCCTGAAGAAGAGATGGACGTGCCGCCGGTGTGGGCGGATTGGTTCGCGGAGATTGCGCGCTGTCGGGCGGCGTATCCGGCGCTGGTCATCCGCAGCGGCATCGAGATTGGGGACAATCCGCTGTGTCGGGCGGAGACGAAGGCGCTGCTGGACACGCTGCCGCTGGATTTCCGCCTGCTGTCGCTGCACTTGGTGAACGGCGTGGACTGCTACGATTCGGAAAAGTATTTCGCGGGCAAAACGCGTGCGCAGGCGTATCGGGAATATGCCGAGGCGAAGGCGGAATCGATACTGGACTGGGAGGACTTTGACAGCGTGGCGCACATCGGGTATGTGGCGAAGTTCTCCATATACACAGGGAAGGAGCGCGCGCTGGTGTACGAGGATGCGCCGGATGCGTTTGATGCGATTTTCCGACATGTGATTGCGCTGGGAAAGTGCATCGAGGTGAATACATCAGGGTACGCGACGACGGGGGATACGTTCGCGCATTCGTCGCTGATTCGCAGGTATATTGAACTGGGCGGTGAGAATTTCACGTTTGGCAGTGATAGCCATGATACGACACGGGATTATGCGGATGTGGAACGGGCGAAGGAGATGGTGCGGGCGCTTGGGGGAAAGTATCAGGTCAGTTTTGAGGGGCGCAAGGCGATATATTGGAAGATATGAGGTTAGGGGAAGCAGGAGGCTTTTCCGTGCGAAAAGTGGTTGCAAAGTGGGGAAATTACGCTGAATTTTTGCCGAAATCAAAGAAATAATGGGTTTTCAGCACTCAAAACGCCAAAAAATTTGACAAAAAGGGTTTATCGTGGCATAATAAAGAGGATGAGCGAAATCAATCCGCAGGCGCGTGGGAGCGCTCCGGCGGCGGCAAGTAAAATTCATTTTGTCCGCGGTGAAAAGCCGAAGGGCGTTGACGGGGGTGCTCATTCTTGACAGAACAGATGACGGTGAAATACTACTACCACAGCGGGTTCTCGGTGGCGAGCGGCGAAACGCTGCTGGTGTTTGACTACTGGATGGGGCGGCAGGGGAAAAAGCTGCCCGCAGCGCAGCGGATTACGCCAGAAACGCTCAGCCACTTCAGCGAGGTGTTCGTGTTCATCAGCCACGGGCATGAGGACCACTTCGACCCGGTTGTGTATACATGGGAGCAGTATGCGCCGGTGACGTACATTTTTCCGGAAACGATGGATGCATCGCTGCATGGGCGGCGGATGGGCGTGGGGGGCGAAATTACGCTGTCGCGGCATGTGAAGGTGAAGGCGTTCGACTCCACGGATGAAGGGCTGTCGTACCTTGTGGAAATGGACGGCATCCGCATCTTCCACGCGGGCGACCTCAACAACTGGCACTGGCGGGAGGAATCAACGCCGCGCGAGATTGAAGAGGCGGAGCGCGATTTTCAGCAGGTGATGGAGACGATGCGCGGTGAAAAAGTTGATGTGGCGTTCTTCCCGGTAGATCCGCGGCTGGGCATGATGTTCGACGCGGGGCCGAACTATTTCGCAATGGTCGTCAAGCCGCGGCTGATGATTCCTATGCATTTCTGGGAGCGGGCAGAGGTCATCCGCGAATACGCGCGGAGAAGCCGTTCGCCGCAGACGGAGATTATCGCCATGACGACACCCGGCGACATGATTCTGCTTGAATTTGATGAGCAGGAGAACATGACTGTTCACATGCAGTCCGTCACCAGCGCGCCAGTCGCCCGGAACAAGAAGGTGCAGCTGGAAGCATACGACGGCGAGAATCCGTTTAACGATTCCGACCTGCCGGTGGATATGGAGTGATTTTCCTGTCGAAAGGGTTGACAGATGCGCCTTTCCGGGGTATCATAGAAGAGCGGCGCGCCCAATCGTGCGCCGGGAAAGGAAGTTCCACGCATGATTAACAAGGATATGACCGTAGGCGAAGTGCTGCGCTCCTGCTCGGACGCGGCGATGGACGCGGTGGTGAAGATTTTCACCGATATGGGGATGCACTGCCTGTTCTGCCCGCATTCGACGGCGGAAACGCTCGAAGAAGCCGCGATGGTGCATGGCAACGACGTTGAAGAGCTGGTTGCAAAGCTCAATACCGTTTTCCAAGCCAAATAAGCACAGACGGGATTCCTTTGCCCACAGGCAGGGGAATCCCAATTTGATTTTGGTAATACGATTCTCGGATTCACCTGTGCACCTTGGCGCATTTTCATCCGAAAATAGTATAATACTATTTCCAGATTCAACTGCGCCATCTGCTTGCGCCTTTTCCCTTCTGGTGTCCGCTCATTCCACTTAGCGTAGCGCTGCTACGCTGCGTTTCATTCACGTTAGCCAGAATGAAAAATTCGCGGCGCATCTTGGCGCATTTTCATCCGAAAATAGTATAAACGAGCAAACCGTTGATTTTACTGGCTTTGCGGACTTTTCCGCAGAAAAAAACTATCAACGGGGCATGTGGATAACACTGTGGATATTGTGGATTAACAGGCTGTTAGCCTTCCCAGAAATGTGGAAACTGTGGATAAGTCTGTGGAAAAACAGTGAACAGCTGTGGAATACATGGGAATTTCCTGTGGAAGGGGTGTGCAAAAGTGATTATTGAGCATCAGGGACAGGCACTGACCGTCGCGATGGAAATGGAGCGCCGCGCTATCCGGACTTACGAGCGTGCGCTGCTGCTGGCGAAGGACGAGGAAGTTCGCAAGGGCATTGAGGACATTCTGGGCGACGAACGGCGGCACTTGAAGCGCTTTACTGAAATGTGGGACAAGACCGTCAATTCGGCGGAACAGCAGCTGCTTTTGCAGGCGATGGCGGCGGATGTGCTGTTCCGCGGCGGCGTAACGGAAATGGCGCGGGAGGATGCGCTGACGACGCTGACGGGACTATATCGGTATGCGATGGAGAGCGAAGCGAATGCGGTGGAGACATATACGAAATTCGCGGAGAAGTGTGAGGGGGAGGCGCAGGCAGCGTTTTTGGAGATTGTGCGGGAGGAAGCAGGGCACCTTGCGGAATTGAAGGAAAAGCTGGGGGAAGGGTAAGCCTAATGTCAACAGGGATAAACACGCAGAAGCAGGGGATTTTCGCGCTTCGCAGTGCATAACCATGTTACTGGGTTTCCCCGTTGCAGCATCCATCTCATCCAATTTCGCTGCGCTCAGCCAACGTTCCCAAAGAAGAAAGCTGGGCGTGCAACGTTCCCCAAAACATAAACGAAGCCCCTTGACGAAGCAAAATCCGTCGAGGGGCTTTTGGTTGTCCTCATGGTGTGCAGGGATTGTGGATAACTTTTTTGCAAATCAAAGAATCTTTCGACACTCGATGTAGAAGCGCTTGTCGTGCGCGTGGCCCATTGAGAAGGTCTTGCGCGGGAGGATACCAAGCTGCTCAATCGCCGGGAAGAAATCCGCCTTGTTCAGCGCGGGCAGCAGGAAGCCCATCGCGCCGTCCGCGCGGCTCAGGCGGCGAAGCACCTCGTCGCCGTGAATGTAGTCAATCGCGGCTTCGGGGTGGTGGCGCAGAAAGTCGTCCAGATAGCGCTGGAGCGTCGCGACGGGGAGTGCGCCGTCCGGGTGGGCAATGAACGCCGTCTGTTCGCCCGACGCGGAAACGACGCGAAGTTCCTGCGCATCCGCATCCGGCGGAACGAAAGACAGCGCCATCCCGTGCGCGGCGCAGTAGGCTGACCAGTCCGCCAAAACATCCGCCGGATGGACGTTCGTCAGCACCCGGTGAACAGGCTCAAAAATCAGCGCATCGTCGTGGATGTTGACCAGCTCAACCATCGCGTAACGAGCAGGGTGAACGGCGGCTTCCTCGGCGGGAAGGGTCGCTTTGAGCTGCTCGTAGTATTTTTTCGCGGTGGCGAGGGAATGGTTGCCGTCGCCGACGGCGAAGAGAAGCGGGTCAGCGCCGAGGGCATCTTTTAAGCGATTCAAGGCGGCGGCGATGGCGGCTTTGTCCGCGTCGGACGTGACCGCCCAGCCGCGTGCATGGCCGCTCTGCTGCATGAGGTCGAAGTCGTAAAGCGGGGAAAGCTGGTCGCGGCGGGCGTAGAGCGGCTCGATGACGGTGCGCTGCGGGTCATCCAGCAGGAGCATGACGTGGCTGGACTCCAGCGGTGCGCCGTTTCGGACGGCAAGACGCGCGGGCAGGCGCGACGCAACGGTTTCCTCGGTCGGGCGGATGAGGGTCTTTGCGCCGTCGTAGCGGTACTGCTCCAAATCGACGCAGCAGACAAGCCCAAGCCGCTTACCGGTGGACGTGGTGCGCTCCAGCAGCACGAAGCCGTCCGTCACACCGGGGTGCAGGACGTTCAGCGCGTCGCGCATGGCTGCGTGAATCGCGTCGATGCGCTCTGGTGGCGCGGGCAGGTCGCATTCAGGGAGAATCAGGCGCAAGGTGGACGGCTGATGCCCGACCAGCGTGTTTACCCGCTGCCAATACTCCGGCTCAGACGTGTACTGGTCGCACGCGACGCACGCCCACGCCGTCCAATTCGCATCTGGGCGCGGCAGCAGGAACGTCCCCGGCACAACGCCGATGCCCGCAAACAGGTCATTGCTCATGGCACTTCATCCTTTCGGGAGAAAATTCATCACCTCCTATTGTAGGGCCTTTTGCCGCCGGGGTCAAGTACTTCTATTGTTCTTGAACAGCAGCGTGATGCACCAGACGCCGGCCGCGCCGATGATGGTGTATAGGATGCGGCTGAGAATTGCGCCCTGTCCGCCGAACAGCCACGCCACGATGTCGAACTGGAACACGCCGACCAGCAGCCAGTTAATCGCGCCGATGATGGTCAGCACGAGGGCAATGCTATCAATCAACATGCGATTTTTCTCCTTTCCCCTTCGGGTGATGATACAGTGTATGCGGCGGATGAGGAAAATAGAACGGGGGGAGATTTGCAGGTGATTTCCTCTGCAATCAAAAAGACCAGCACCAAGAGAAAATCTTCTCCCGATGCTGGTCGGTCGCGCCCATTTGGCGCGACAATGTGCGAGTAGTTGGTAGAGCAAGTTGGGGGAGCATCTGCGGACGCGCCCAACCTTATCCCAATTTAATTGGCGATGTCCATGCGGATTTCCCATCCTCCGCCACAACCTGCACCCGTACAAATGATTCGCGCGGTGAAACCACATAATCCGCACTGGTCTGCCCTTCCAGCGCCCGTGTGCGATTCGGAATCCACACCTCGTTGCTGTAAAAAATAATGTACTTTGCCGGCGAGCACGCAATATGCACCACGCCATCCGTCAACGAAAGTTCGCGAATCTCCGGTCCTTGCGTGGCGTAGAACCGTCCCTCGTCAATGGCGCGCAGAATGCCCGCGACACTGCGGTCATTGGTGTTGAGCATTGTGGCGCTCATGCCGCATTCGCCCTCGTAGCGGTGCGAATCATCGTTGGCGAAGCAGTTGAGCAGTTGTCCATTGGCGAAAACAGGATCAAGCATGGCGGCGGAATCCCCGCGCAAGGCGTTTGTGGGCACGGAGGAGACGCTGTTGAAGATTTCCACGCCGCTCAGCCCGCGGAAGGAGCACATCAATTCCGTCGTGTTCAGCGACCAGGCGGGATGCGCCAGCACAGCGCGTCCGCCACACGCGCGGATGCTGTCAATTGCCTGCTGCGGCGTGCCGTTTGGATTCCAGCAATCAGCAATATCCGGCGAAACGCCCAGACCCAGCAGATGCACCGCCTGTGTCGGCAGGAGGAAATCCAGCTCGGTGCCGGGAATGAGCATCAGCCCGGCGGGAATTTCATCGGCGGCGGGGCGCGTCACCTCGCGATGGTCGGTGATGGCGAGAACGTCGTAATCCAGTGCGCGATAGGCAGCCATGACATCCTTGGGGGACAGGCGACCGTCGCTGCAAGTGGTGTGGCAGTGGAAATTGCATTTGAGAAAGCCGCGGCTGGCAGAAAGCAGCTCCATGAGAGACATCCTCCTATTCGGACAATTGGAAAACCCCCACATGCTTGCACATGCAGGGGCTTGAAGACACGATTAGTCCACCGTGTAGGGCAGAAGCGCGATGGCACGGGCGCGCTTGATGGCCTCGGACAACTGACGCTGATGCTTCGCGCAGTTGCCGCTCATGCGGCGGGGCAGAATCTTGCCGCGCTCATTGACGAAACGGCGCAGGCGGTTGATGTCCTTGTAATCAATGTATTCAATCTTATCCACGCAGAAGGAGCAGACCTTCCGACGGGGACGACGACCTCCGCGCGGACGCGGACGACGCTCAGAGCGTTCTTCAGACATGAGTGTGACCTCCTTTTCATTCACTTGAAATCGCAATTCGGCACTTTTTCAGCCGATTAGAAAGGCAGTTCGTCGGTTTCGACCGCCGTGAAGCCATTGTTCTGCGCGGTAGGCGCGGGAGCAGCGGCTGCGGACGGCGCGGCATTGTTGTATGCCGGAGCGCCGTCATCCATGCGGCTGGACAGAAATTCGACTTCGTCTGCCGTGACCTCCAAGGATACGCGGGTCGTGCCGTCATTGGCAGTATAGGTACGCGCGGATACAGGTCCGACAACGCAGACCTTGCGTCCCTTTGCCAGATACTTCGCGCACAGTTCACCCAACTGACGCCATGCCGTTACACGAAAGAAATCCGCGTCCGACTGACCGTTTGCGGTGTTCTGACGGCTGCCGCGGCGATTCACTGCAACCGTGAAATCGCAGACGCTGATGCCGTCGCGCACAGTACGAAGTTCAGGATCACGAGCCAAGTTACCAATGATCGTCAGCTTGTTCATCTGCTTATCCTCTTTAACAGGTCATTGCTGAAATCCGATTACTCGGCATCAGCGGGAGCTTCGACGGCTTCAGCGGCTTCCACGGGCGCTTCCACAGCGGGAGCAGCCTTGGGCGCGCGGGGCTTCACGTTGCTGCGCTTGACTTCCAGCTTCACAACCAGATAGCGGAGCACGTCGTCGTAAATCTCCAGATTGCGTTCAAGCTCACGGGGCAGGTCAGCGGGCGCCTTGAAGGTCACCAGCACGTACCAGCCTTCGGTCTTGTAGTTGATGGGGTAGGCCAGACGCTTTGCGCCCTTGCCCCACGGTTCCTCATCAACCTTCTCCACTTCACCACCGTTAGCAGCAATCAGAGCAGAAACCTTCTCAATCAGTTCCTTGCGAGCGGTTTCCTCCAGTGCAGTATCGATGATGTAGGTCAGTTCATACCTATTCATCATTTTCACCTCCTCTTGGACTTTTGGCGCTGCATCCTGTGCAGCGCAAGGATGTGCCAGTTATTGATTATACATCACAATTCGCGCGATTGCAAGGGGTTCAGAAAAATTTTCTTTGACGGAGGGAAAATGAAACGGGACGAAGTTCCCTCCCTTGACCCTTCTGCGCGATTCAATTGGTGACAACTTCATGCTGTGTCCGCGTGTTTATCCGGGGAACGGAAAAATCAAGAAACGCACACCCAAAAGTAACTTGAGTGGCGAACCCGAAGGGGTCAAGGGGGCGATCGGAAAGCCCCCTTGTCGCGCCCGCAGGCGCGAAATCCCTGCGCCTTCTTGTCAAAATCAGGCGACCCTGTTATAATGGAAGCCAACACAGGAAGGGGACGAAGCGGATGAAGAAGAACGATTTGCTGACCTTGACGGCGGATGGCCTTGGGGCGGACTTGGAAGGCGTGTGCCGCGCCGACGGCATGGCCGTTTTTGTGCCGGGGATGCTGCCCGGTGAGACGGCGAGGGTGCGCATCGTCAAGGTGCAGCCCCGATTCGCGTTCGGGCGTATGGAGGGAAAGCCGCTGACAGCGTCACCCGCCCGGAAAACGCCGGATTGCGCGGCATACCCCCGCTGCGGCGGCTGCACGGGGCGTCATATGACCTACGAAACGACGCTGGAAGCGAAACGCCAGCAGGTGCAGGACTGCTTCCGCCGCATCGGGCATATCGACATCGACGTGCCCCCGGTGCTGGGCATGGCAGACCCATCGCACTACCGCAACAAGACGGCGCTGCCTGTCGGCGGAACGGTGGAGGAACCCGCGGCGGGTTTTTTCGCGCCGCGCAGCCACGATATTATCCCGATTGCGCAATGCCCGAACGCCATGCCGCCGGCGGACGAAATCTGCCGCCGCGTACTGGGGTGGATGAGGCGCTTCTGCGTCGAACCGTACGTTGAGGAGACGCACACGGGGCTGGTGCGGCACATTGTCGTCCGCGTCAACCGAAAAGGCGAAGCAATGGCGGTGCTGGTCATCAACGGCGGCGAGATTCCGCACGAGGGGGAGCTGGTTGCATCCCTGAAGGCGGCGGGCGCGGTCAGCGTCATTCTGAATGAAAACCGCGAGCGCACGAATGTCATCATGGGTCGGCACTTCCGCACCCTCTACGGCTGTGACACGCTGACGGACGAACTGTGCGGATTGCACTTTGAAATCAGCCCGGCGGCGTTCTTTCAAGTTAATCCGGCGCAGACGGAAGTGCTGTACCAGACGGCGCTGGATTTTGCCGAGCTGACGGGCGACGAGCGCCTATGCGACGTGTATTGCGGCGCGGGCACGATTACGCTGATGATGGCGCGCCATTGCCGGGAGGCGCTGGGCATCGAGATTGTTCCGCAGGCGATTGAAAACGCGAAGGAGAACGCCGTTCGCAACGGCATCGGAAACGTGAATTTCCGCTGCGGCGCGGCGGAGGCGCTGCTGCCGAAGCTGGTGGCGGAGGGCTTGCGACCGGACGTGATTGTGATCGACCCGCCGCGCAAAGGCGTTGAACCCGCCGTCATTGACGCGATTGCGCAAGCCGCCCCGAAGCGCGTGGTCTATGTGAGCTGCAACGTCGCCACGCAGGCACGCGACGCGGCGCTGTTTGTGGAGAAGGGGTACAAGGTGCAGAAGGTGCAGAGCGTCGATATGTTCTGCTGGACGAGCGGGGTGGAGACGGTAGTTCTTTTGTCCCACAAAAAAGCCGACAGTTATATCCACATTGATGTGGAGTTTGGAGAGGGCGAGGGCAAGATTCCGGTAGATAGTATTGCTAAAAGAGCCGAAGCGTACAAGCCCA